>Ga0315274_10001125_pt1 | contig 41467 bp, 37 predicted proteins | sample YL17G02_20_MG_FD_203700 | JGI IMG/M metagenome (GOLD analysis project Ga0315274, IMG submission 203700) | Sediment microbial communities from Yellowstone Lake, YNP, Wyoming, USA - YL17G02_20 | ecosystem: Environmental > Aquatic > Freshwater > Lake > Sediment | place: USA: Wyoming | collected...
TACTTGCGGCTGACGAGCCTGGGGGTCATTGGTGAGAGAAGAAGAAGAGGGTCGATTTTTATTTTTGTTTTCCGCTGCCCCGGACGCCGCCACGCGCGCCGCACGACCGCCCGCCACCTCCCTCCTCTCCCCCTCCAGGCGCCCTGGTCAAAGTCGACGACACGGACGTCATCAACTTTCTGCTGTCCACCGAAATCATTCCCCTCTGCCTGCGCACGATGGAGATGGGGTCGGAACTGTCCAAGACGGTCGCCACGTTCATCGTGCAAAAGATCCTGCTCGACTCCGTCGGCCTCGCCTACATTTGCGCGACGGCCGAACGCTTTTTCGCGGTGTCGGCCGTCCTGGCCTCCGTCGTCGCCGCGCTGCCCGACGCGCCGTCGGCGCGCTTGCTCAAGCACGTGACCAGGTGCTACCTGCGCCTGTCGGACAATGCGAGGGCGAGGGAGGCGTTGCGCCAGTGCCTGCCCCCGCTCCTGACCGACCCCGGCCTCACCGCCTGCCTGGGGGACGACGTGCAGACCCGGGGCTGGCTCGCCCAACTGCTTGTCAACGTGGGGCGGGGCGTGGGCGACCCGGCGTTTGCGGGGAGCGTGACGGAGCCGACGCCGCTGCAGGGGTGAGGGAGGGCGGGAGGTGGGCGGGGCTGATTTGGGGGGGTCGGATGGGGGTGGCGCACTGTAAGCGCGTGCTGGGCGCGCTTCGGCACGGGCGCGGGCGGCGAGTGTGGCCGCGTTTCTAGGGTGGCCGGCGGTGCGCAGCGGCCGTCACAACCGCGCCAGGAGAGCCCCAACTCTCGATCCGCCACCTACCCAGGTGCGCAGTCGGGCCCAGGGCGCCAAGGGTCGCCCGCCGGAGGGCGGCGCGGGCAGAGAGGACACACGCGCGGCATGCGCGCCGCGCGCGGCATTCCGCGCGCGGCATGCGCGCCTCGCGCGACGTTACGCGCGCGGCCGCCCGCTCCGCCCGTTTCACGCCCCCCCAAACCGCGCAACGCAATGCCGCATTGGCCGCCACCAGGCGGCGAGCGCTCGGGACGCCCGGCGCGTGCGGTGGGCGCTGGTGCGGCGCGCGGCTATGGCGCGCCTCACCCAACCCGCGTTCCCGCCGCCCGCGTGCCCCGGCGGCTGGCCAACGTTGGCCACCGGCCACTGAATGAGCGTTCGAGGCTGTTGGCGGGCCCGCCCATGGCGTCGGCGCGTGCCGGGCGCGCACCGGCTGAGCGCGCGCGCGCTGCGCGCGCGCGGCGCGCGCGTGCGCCGCGGCCCGCGCGCGCCGCGACAGCTGCCGGGCAAGGCGCCCCGCCACTTGGCGCGTCATCTGAAGCACCCGCCAGGCCGTCCATGGCGTCGGGCGCGTGCCGGGCGTGCGCGCAGCGCGTGCCGGGCGTGCGCGCGGCACACGCCCGGCGCACGCGCCGCCCACCCCCTCCCCTTTTCCCCAGCGCCATGCGCGCCATCCACGCCCTCATCTTGGTGGCGGCCCTGGCGGTCGCCCCCGCGTCTGCCAGGCGCAGGGGCCTCCCCGAAAAGCCCGTGCCGCTGGGCGCCGGCGACCCGGCCCTCGCCGGCAAGTCGGCGGATTACGCCCACTTTTCCGAGCTGGTGGCGTCCGTGCTCATGTTGCGCGAAGGCGGCGTCGACAACGCCATGGCCGCCATCCCGCGCGTGCACGACGAGACCAAGGCCTACATCGACACCGTCGCCCTCCTCGCCGCCAACCCGTCGAAATTCAACGCGTCCGCGTGGGGCGGCCTGACCGACAAACAGCTGGCCAAGTTTGGGGGCAAGAAGAACTGGACCATGGGCGCCGGTGAGAGAAAGGACGAGGGGGGTGCGCCGCGCGCGCGCGCTGCCCTCTCGCCAACCCTCCTCCCCCTCCTCCAACAGACGACCCCCTCACCGCGTGGGGCGCCACCGTGGAGGCCAAGCTCAACGCGACCGGCAAGCTGGCGACGGACGCCGCTATGGACGCCAAGGCCAACGCGACGACCGCCGCCGTCCAAGCGCTGGCCGACAAGATCGCCCCCGCGGACGACGCCTTTGTGGCCCAACTCAACGAGAAGCTGAACAAGTACAACATCGAGGTGACAGGGAGAGGGAGGGAGCGGCGGGTGGGGGTTGCGCGCGCGGCGGCCGCGCGCGCGCCGACGCACGCCCCGCCTCCTCTCGTCCCTCTTTCAGGTCACCGGCACCCAGGACGTCTCCCCCCCCTCCAAATTCGCCAACGGCGCCGCCCTAATCTCGCGCGCCATCACGGGCGTGTCCCTGGGCGCGACCGCGGTGTCGTTCGCGCCGTGCCTGGTCTCGTACTCGATGACCGGCCTCTCGTTTGGCGCCACCGGCGTCAACGTCGCCCCGGTCGGCCTGCAGATGTCGGCCGCCGCGTCCACGATCAGCGTGCAGGGGGCGAACATTCAGCCGTCGCTCATGTGAGGGGGAGAAGGAACGGGGGTGGTGGCGCGCTCGGCGGCGACCAAAGCCTACGACCCACCGCGCCCCTCGCCCTCCTTCTCTCAGCCTGGTCCAGCCCATCGGGTCCAACGTGCAGCCCCAAGGCATGCAAGTCGCCCCCTTCCTCATCGCAGTGTCGCCGGTCGGGGCAAACGTTCAACCCCAGGGCCTCAACATCGCCCCGGTTGACACCTCGGTCACCCCGGTCGGCAAGTCCATCGCGCCCGCGGGCAAGGTCAGAAGGGGAAGGGTGGGGTGGGTGCATGCTGCCGCCGCTTTCGCCAACCCTTTCCCCCCCCCTCTCTCCTTTTCTCAGGTCACCGCCCCGGTCCAGATCGCGTACGCCCCCGTGGACATCGACCTCAACCCGGACGAGGACGCCGAAGGCAAGCCGATCGATTCCGGCGACGCGTCGCCCGGCAGCGACATCCCGCCGCCGCCCGGCCGCCGGCTGCTCGCCGGCGGCGCGGCGGGGGAGAAGTTTACGATCTCGCCCGACCCTCTGGACCTGTCCAACGCGTTTCCGGCCGACTTCCGCAACTGGGCCTCGCTGCTGTCCCAGGTGGGAGAGGAGAGAGAGGGGAGGAAGAGAGAACGCAAGAGAAAAAATCAAATCCAACCGTGCACCGCCCTCTCTCTCTTCTATTTAGGTGCTGCTCCGCAAGGAGGGCGGCCCCGAAGCCGCCGACGCCGCCCTCGCCCGCGTCATGGTCGACGCGCACGCGCACCTCGCGCGCGCGGCGGCGGGCGAACCGTTCATCCCGCGCTTCCACCTCACGGACCCGATCTTCACCGCCGACGCCGCGCCGCACCTGCCGGGCGACGGCGGGAAGAGCATGGGGCTGCCCGCGCTGGAGGCGACCAAGTTTGCGTCGGGCGCCCAGTTTATGGAGTTCGCCCCGTGCGTCCTCTCGGAAGGCTACACCGGCGTCGACGCCGGCATCACCGGGCTGGCCATCAACCCGGCCCTTGTCTCCATCTCGGCCGCGCTGGCCGCGAACGAAATTGTGGGCGTCAACCTCAACCCCAACCTCATCTTCCTGTCGGCCCTCGGGTCCCAGGTCAACCCGCAAGGGTTCAACGTGCAGGTGGGAAGATACGGAGGAGGGTTGACGAGGGTGGGAAGCGGTCGAGGGCAACACACGCGGGGCCGTGCCAACCCCGCCCCCCCCCCCCCCACCCTTTCGCCCAGCCCGCCCTGCTCTACGTCGGCCCCATCGGGGTCAACGTCCAACCCCAGGGCGCCAACATTCAGCCCACGTCGATCGCGGTGTCGCCTGTCGGCGTCGGGGTGCAACCGGTCGGGCGGCTCATCGCGCCCGCGCGCAAAGTCATCGCCCCGGTGCACATCGCGTACGGGCCCGTCAAGGAGGACACGCTGGAGGGGTCGGGCGTGCCCAACCCGTTGATCGATTTGGCGGAGGAGGCGCGGGAGGCGGCGGCCGGCTGAGACCACCACCACGCCGAAGGTGCGGCGCACACGCACGCCGAGGGCGAGGTGGGGCACACGCACGCCGATGGGGAGGGGCACACGCACGCCGACGGGGCGGCCGCGGCGCCGGCGGGCGGCAAGGCGCGAGCGCGGGCGGCGGCGGCCCCTCCCGTATCCCCACACACTGCACAGAACGAAGGCACCCCCTCTCCCGCACCCCCACACACTGCAAAGGACGAACCCACCCCCTCTCCCGCACCCCCACACACTGCAAAGGACGAACCCACCCCCTCTCCCGCACCCCCACACACTGCAAAGGACGAACCCACCCCCTCTGCCACGCCCGGCCCTCCCCCGGCGCGCGTTGCACGGCGGCGGCAGACAGCGCCGCCCTCTCTCTAACATCGCCCGCACACGCGCGCGCGCGGCCGCGCACCCCTCCCTCTTCACACCGTCACGTTCTCGATCGCGTGCTTCTTGTCGGTGCGCTTCATGATGCCGGCAATGACCTTGTTGGGCCCCACCTCGTACGATTTGGCCAGCCCGCGGTCGAGCAACGTTTTGAGGGTCGCCTCCCACTGCACCGGCGACGTGAGCTGGCGCGCCAGGATGTCCTTGATGACGGCGGGGTCGGCGTGCGGGGCGGCGTCGACGTTGGAGACGACGGGGATGCGGGGGACCGACACCGGGGTCGCGGCGAGCGCGGCGCGCAGCGCGGCCTCGGCGGGCGCCATGTAGGCCGTGTGGAACGCGCCCGCGACCGCGAGGCGGACGCACATGCGGGCTCCGAACGATTTGGCGAGGCGTTCGACGGCGTCGCAGCCGGCGACGCCGCCCGACACGGCGTAGTTGCCGGAGCACAAGAAATTGGCGATGCGCACCCCGTCCGCGGCGCCGACTTCCGCAGTGGCAGCCTCACAGAGCTCGGCCGTCTTGGCGGCGTCCAGGCCGATGACAGACACCATGGCCGACGGCGCCGCGTCGGCGGCCGCCTGCATCGACTCGCCGCGCAGTTTGACGAGTTTGAGGCCGTCCTCGAACGTGAGCGCGCCAGCAAACGTGAGCGCGGTGTACTCGCCCAGGGAGAGGCCGGCCGCGACGTCGACGGCGTCGAGGGCGGCCTGGCCGGACTCGGCGCGCAGCTTTTCGACGGCGGCGAGCGAGGAGACGTAGATGGCGGGCTGGGAGACGGCCGTCGTGTCGAGCTTGTCCTTGGGGCCGTTGACGCACACGGAGAGGAGGTCGTAGCCCAGAATTTCGGACGCGGTGTCGAAAAGGGCCTTGGCCGCGGGGACAGCGGCGCACACGTCGGCCGCCATGCCCACCGTCTGCGCGCCTTGCCCCGGGAAGAAAAAGGCGGTCGTCGGCTTGTAGTCGGCGAATTTGGAGTCGGCGACCGAGGTCTGAGCGAAGAGAGGGGGGTCGAGGAGGGGCGCCCTCGCCCCTCCTCGAGGCGCTGACGCGATTTTGCGCGCATTGCGGGTCCGCCACCTCGCAACAGTCGTGACGGCGTCGGCCGACGCGCGTGGGAGCGGGTGCGGGGTCTGCCGGCGCCCGTGGGGCCCGCGGCGCCCGCGAACGCACTCGCGCCGCGCACCCCACCACTGTCTCCCTCCCACCTGCTGCGTCGACACGGACGCGCGCGCGGCCATGACGCGGGACCGGACCGCGCGCTTGGCGGCGACGGGGCTAAGAAAGAGAGAGGGTGGGGCGCGTCGGCGCCCGCGATCGGGCGCCGCGGGGCTCGCCGTCCGCACCGAGCGCTCGCACGCTCACCGAGCGGACGCGGGACGCTGGGCGGCGATCGAGTGCATGGCTGGGGGCGACGGCGGCGGGCGGAAAGAGCGGACGTCTGGGCGCGGCTCGCGGTCGCTTTCGCCCGCCCGCCGCGCGCTCTCCTTTCCGCCCCTCGACTCGAGTCCATGCAGTGCTACACACGCCAATTGATTCGCTGCCCCTCTCTCACGACACGGCCGACCCCGCAAACCCGCGCGGCGGCCTCTTGAGCGGGAGCCCGACCCGCAGCGCGCTCGGCAGCGCCCCCGGCACGTGCGTCACGGCCGCCGCCACGCCCGCGTCCGTGTCCTTGGCGCAGGCCAGCGGCGCCGGCGTGCGCCTTTGGGCCAGCACGGCCGGCCGGGGCACGACCGCACCCGACGCGCGCGCGCCGCGCGTGACGCGCACCTTGGTGCCGTCCTCCAGGAAGCGCCAGGCGACCCGCACGGGGGACTTGGTCACAGGGTCGACCAGGCGCACATTGGAGTAGTGGATGGGGGTCTGGGGAGGAGGAAAGAGAGGGTTGGAAAGGAGGGGGTCGCCGGCGTCCCCGCCGTCTCCTCCTCTCCTCCCCTCGCCCACCCACCTCGATGCTGATCGTGCCGCCGGGGCTGTCCGCGGTGCGCTTGATGTGCTTTTTGGACTGAGGGCGTGGGGAATGGGGCCGCGTCGGCCGCCGCGCCGCGCGCCGCGCCCCCGCCGCGCCCGCCCCTCACCCCACCCCCCCCACGCGCACCAGGTTGCGGCCCTCGACGAAGACAGCGGGCCGGCGCTCGTCGCGCACGACGCGGGAGACGACGCCCGACGCGCCCGCGTCGCGGCCCGCGGTCACGACCACCGTGTCGCCGCGCAGGATGTTCCACCGCCCGCGCGGGAACATGGGCTTGACAAAGACGGCGCGGCCCATGGCGAGCGGGCGAGGAGCGCGCCGGAGGCGGACTGAGAGGGGGCGGGCGTCGCTGCGCCCTCTCTCTACACACCGCCGCGCCAACCCCCTCCCTCGGCCACGGCGCGCAGCGCGGCCTTCATGGCGCGCCCGCCGGGCGTGGCCAGGGCGGCGTCGCCGTCGGCCAGCGGGCCGGGGGCGGCGGCGCTGGCCGGGCGCGGCAGCGGCGGCGGCGGCGGCAGCGGCGGCAGCGGCAGCCCGTTGGCAGGGGGCGGAGGCAGCGGCGGCAGAAGGTCGGCCGCGGGCGCGGGGCGCGAACTGCCGGCCCCCGCTTCGGCGTCGGCCAACAGCCGCCGCCACGCCGCCCCCACCCCGTCCCCCCCACCAAACCAGGCCGGCGCGGTCGCGTCCCGCGTCGCGACCGCAAAGCAGGCCAGCTGGGCGGCGAGGGCGGCGGAGCGGCGGAGGCGGGCGAGCGGCGAGGCGCCAGAGACTGCTGCCAGGGCCGCCGCGGCCAGGCCGGGCGCGGCTGGCGCGAGGGCGGCCGCCCACGCGGGATCAGCCGCAGCAGCGCGCAGGAGCTCCGTCGCCGACGAGAGGCCGGCCGCCGCGGCCTCGCGGTGCGCGCCGGCTGCCGCGGCCGCCGCGCGTGCGGCGCCGACCACGCCCGCCAGCGGCGGCGGCCCAAGGCCGGCCTCGGGCCAGCCGGGCACCGTGCGCGCACATGCCGTGGTGAGCGCGGCGAGCGCGGACGCGGCGTCGGGGTCGGCGGCGGCGCCGGCCGCAGTCGCCGCGCGCGCGGCGGTCGCGCTCGCGGCGATCCGGGCCAGCGCTTCCAGCACAACCCGTCGCGCGTCGCTGTCGACAAAGTCGTCCAGCATGCGGGCCAGGGCGGCGACCGCGTCGGCGCCGCCGGGCGCGTCGACCGCGGCCGCGGCGGCGGCGGCAAAGCGAGGGGCGGCCGGCGCGAAAGCCGGGCCGAGAGCGCCTGAAGCCGCCGCGGTGGCGCGCGCAATGGACACCCGCACGCTAGCATCGGTGGCCGGCGCGGCGAGTGCCGCCTCGAGGGCGGGCCACGCGCGCGCCCACGCGGCCGCGACGGCGGCGGCGAGCGAGCCGGCCGCGGGCGCCGACCCCGGTGGCGCTCCACCGGAGCCGAGCCAGGTGCCGGCGGCCGTCAACAGGGTGCGCAGGTGGGCAAGGGCCGCGACGGCGGCCGGCGCGTCGCCGGCGGCGAGCGCGGCCGGTGCGCCGCCCGCGAGCGCGGCCACTACGCGCCCGCGCTCCTCGCCCGCGCCCGGCCCCGACACGCACGCCGCGGCCGCAGTCGCGAGCGACGCCACAACGTCGGGCGCGCGCGACGCCAGCGCGGCGGCTGCAAGCGCGTCGGCGGTGCCGGCCGGCAGGACGGCCCCTGCACAAACCGCGGCCTCGCACACGCGCGCCGCCGCGTCCGCGGCGGCGGCTGCCGTCATGCCATCCGCATCCCCAAACGCGGGCGCGGCCGCGTCCAGCACGGCAGCCGCGAGCGAGGCGGCGGCAGGCGGCCCGCCGCGCGCCGCGGCGGCGGCCGCGAGCGCGGGCGCGAGCGCCGCAAGCGGTGGCAGCAGCGCCGCGCGCACGCCGACCGACCCGTCGGCGGCGGCGGCGCCGACCAGGGAGAGGACGCCGTCCGCGACGGCGGCGGAGGCGGCGTCGCCGGCGGCCGCCGCCGCGCCCACGTCGTCGGCCGCCGCGGCGAGCGCGGCGAGCGCGGCCGCGACGCCGGGCGAGCCCAAGGGCCGCGTCGCGCTCGCTATGGCGGCCAGGTAGGGACCGGCGCCGAGCAGGCGGCAGGCAGAGGCCAGGGTGTCGCTGGCGGCCGTCTCGAGGGGGGTCTGCTCGCCGTCGGCCGCGCGCGCGGCAGCCAGGCCGGCCGCCAGGTCGGCCACCAAGCCGCCCCATTCAGCCGCCGCGTCTGAATCCGCCATTGGCCCCCCGGGCACGTCGTCGCCGGCGCCGACCAGGTGCGCGTCGGCAAGGGCGGCCCACGCGTCGAGCGCGGCGGTGGCCGGCGCGTCGCCGCCCGCGGTCGCCGCGCCCGCGTCTCCCGGCAGGCGGGCCAGGATGCGCAGGCCGGCGCGCAGGCCGGGACCCGGGGGGGCGGCGCCTACGGCCACGTCGGCGGCGGCGTGCGCGACGGCGGCAAAGGCGCGCGTGGCAGCGGCAGCTGCGTCGGCGTCGCCACGCGTCGCGGCAGCGGTGGCCGCAGCCGGCAACGGCTCCACTGCACTCAGCAACGCCGCCCCATAGGCCCCAGGGTGGGCGAACTCGGCGCAGTCTTCCAGGGCGGCCGCCGCGGCCGCCGCGGCGTCGCCGCTCGCGCCCGCCTCCGCCAGCGTCGCCGCCGCGCGCGCAATCAGGTCCGACACCGCCGCGCTCGCGGCCGCCCCGGCGTCAGCCGCGAGCGCGCCGGCGCGCGCCCAGGCGGCGAGGGAGGACGCGACGTCGGCGGCGGGCGCGCCCGCGGCCGCCGCCGCAGCGCACCACGGCAGGCCCGCGGCCGCCGCGGCCAACGCCGCGTCCCGGGGTGACGGAACGCCGCGCCCGGGAGACGCCGGCGGCGATGGCAGCGCGCCCGCGTCGGCCGCCACGTCGGCCGCCGCGGCCAACCACCGCACGCCCGCGCCCGGCGACGCCAGGCGGGCGGCCGCCTCGGCCCAGTCGCCAAAAGGGGCGCCCCAGGAGATGGCCAGGTCGGCGGTGGCGGCCAGGAGGAGCGACTCGACCGGGCCAGAGCGCGCGGCCGCCGCCGCCGCGAGCAGCGCGTCGCGCAGCGCGGCCTTGTCCCCCACGCCGTCCGCCCGCCGCTTGCACTTGGTGCGCAGCGTTTGCGCGGCGAAGAGGCGGGCGGCGGGGGGGGCGGACGGCCAGGCAAGGAGGGCAAAGGACGACTGGAGAAGGAAGGAAAAAAATACAGGCGTCGGCTCCATGGCCCAGTCCGATACCCCCACCCTCACGACCAATCCCCAACCCGCACCTCCCACGCGTCGGGCCACCCCTGAAACTCGACGAGCCAACGCTCCGCCGTGCGCTGCGCCGCGGCGTCGACCGGGGACGCCGCCGGCCCGCCCGTGCCGTACAAAGCCGCCAGGGCGGGCATGAGCTGGGCCGGCAGGCCGGCTGGAGGGGCGCCCGCCATCGCGGGGAGCGCCGATGGGTGGGCGCCGCGCAGACTGCGGCGGGCATCGCGGCCGTGCGCTCTGCCACACCGCCCGCCGACCCGCGCCGGCCCGCCCGCGGGCGGCGCCTCTGACCACGGCCCCACACTCGCGCCGCACGCGCGTGCCGGACCCCGATGGCGCACCCTGCCGCGAGCGCGCCGCCGCCGGCGCGCCTCCTCATCCTGTTTGGATCCGAGACCGGCACCGCGCAGGTGGTGCATGGGGTGGTGGAGTTGATGGGCGGGCTGGAGCGTGAGGAGCCGCTCCGACGCCGCCCCTCTTCTCGTTCAGGACGCCGCTGACCGGCTCGCCCGGGAAGCGTCCCGCCGCGGCTACGCCCCGTCCGCCCTGCCCGCCGACGCCTACCCGGTCTCTGACCTGCCTCACGAGGGCGCGGTCGTCTTCGTGGTGGCGACCGCGGGCCAGGGCGAGCCGACGGGCAACTTCTCCAAGTTTTGGCGCTTCCTCATGCGCGCCGCCCTCCCGACCGGCTCCCTTTCGGGCTTGCGCGTTGCCGTCTTTGGATTGGGCGACAGTGGGTACCCGGAATTCAACGTGGTGGCGAAAAAGCTGGCCGCGCGGCTGGCCCAGCTCGGCGCCGCCTCTCTCACCTCTCTCGCCCTCGCCGACGACGCGTCCCCCGCCGGCGCCGACGGCGCGCTGGACACCTGGATGCCGACCTTGTGGGAGGGGCTGCGGGCGGCGGGGCGGGAGCCGCCCGCGCCGGACGGCGGGCGGCCGGCCGACGCCGACGCCGACGCGGGGGGGTGGGCGGACCGCTTTGCCGTCGCCGTCGACGACGCGGGAGGAAGGGACCCGGAGTATCAACCCTCTTTGGACGAAGCCCTGGCCGCGCACGTCGCGTTTGCCGCGCTCGACGCGGCGGCGGCGGGCGGGAGCGCGCCCGCGGCGGCGTCGCCGCCCGGCCGCGGACCCGCGGCCCCCGCGCGCGCCACCGTCGCCGCCGCCGCCCGCCTCACCGCGCCCGCCCACTGGCAGGACGTGCGCCACCTCGAGCTGGCGCTGCAACCGCCCACACCGCACGCGCCGGGCGACGTGGCGGCGGTGCTCCCGGCGCAGTCGAGCGCGAGCGTGCGCGCGCTCCTCGCCGCCCTCGCCCTCGCGCCCGACGCCTGCCTGTCCGTGACGGCACCCACAGCCCCTTCAACCCACTGTGTGCGCGCCACCGCGGCCGCCCTGGTCGCGGGCGTGCTGGAGCTCGACGGCGCGCCCCCCCGGCGGCGCCTATTTCAGGCACTCGCCGCGCACGCGCGCCCGTCCACCCCGGAGACCGTCGCCGACCGCCTCGCCCACTTTAGCTCGGCCGACGGCCGGGACGACCTGCACCTCTACTGCGCGGGCGAGGCGCGGACGCTGGCCGAGGTGCTGACCGATTTTTCGGCCGCGGGCGCCCCCCCGCTCGCGGCCCTACTGACCGCCGCCCCCCGCCTGCGCCCGCGCCGCTTCTCCATCGCGTCCTGGCGGGCAGAGGGGCGCTCCATCGACCTCTGCGTGGCCGTGGTCGACTACCGGACGCCGCACGGGCGCCGTGCGCGCGGCCTTGCGAGCGGCTGGCTGGCCGGCTTGGCGCCCGGGGACACCGCGCCCGCCTGGGTCGAGCCCGGGTCGCTGGCGCCGGCGCCCGAGACCGTCCCCCTGATCCTTGTGGGCCCGGGCACGGGCGTCGCGCCCGCGAGGTCGCTCCTCCAGCGCCGCGCCGCGCTCGCCGCGTCCGCCGACGCCGCGGGCGCGCCCCGACCGCCTCCATGCCACCTGTTCTTTGGGTGCCGCAACCGGGAGGCCGACTGCCTGTACATGGACGAGTTCGAGGGCATGGTGGAAAGAGGCGTGCTTGCGCCCGACGGCTTGCACGTCGCCTGCTCCCGCGACGGCGCGTCAAAGGTTTACGTCACCCACCTGATCAAGCAAGCGTCCTCTACTCTCTGGGCCGCGCTCGAGGCGGGCGCGTGGGTGGTCGTTGCGGGGTCGGCCAAAAAAATGCCCGCCGACGTGCGGGCCGCGTTTGAAGCGGTGGCAGTCGAGGCTGGCGGCATGGACGCCTCGGGCGCGCGCGCGTGGCTGCGGCGCCTGGTCGCTGCGGGGCGGTACAGCGTCGAGGCGTGGGCGTGAAGAGCAGAGGAAGAAGAGGGGGGCAGCAGACTGTAAAACACCACGTTCGCGACCGGCGCCGCCCGCGCTCCACCCCCTCGCGCTCCATGCGGCCCCACGCGCGCTTGAGAGGCGTCGGCGGCGCGACCGGTCGCCCCCCCCCCACCCGCCCGTGCGCATCGCCCTCGCGCCGCGATCTGCTGCTCGCGTCCACCGCCTCGATCGGCGTGGTCGACCAGAATGCGCGTGCTGGGGGGGTCGGGGAAGCAGGCCAAGTTAAAGCGGCCGCGGTCGGCGCCGCGCCGCCGGCCGCGGTCGAGGCGGCGCCCGGCGTCGTCGCCGTGCCCGACGCGCGCACGTTTCGGTGAGTGATTGGAGTGTCTAGGACTGCGGCGAGGCACAACTGCCGCCGCCGGCGCGTCCCTCAACCCCAAGCCCCTTCCTTCTCAGCGGCCTCGCCACCCCGCCCGCCGCCCGCGCCCGCCTCGGCGTCGCCGGCACGCTCCCCGCCGCGGCCGTGCCGCTGGCCGTCGAGATCGACCGCGCGGCCGCGTCGGTCGCGGCGGCGGGGGCGGAGCCCCTTTCTCGCTACCGCGCGGCTATGGCGGTTGCCGCCACCAGCGCCCCGGCCTTTGTGGGCATGGTGCGCTCCAACGTGGGCCTCTACCTGCCCGACGTCTATACGCCCGGCGTCGGCGCCGCGTGCGCGGCGTGGTCGACGCTCGTCCCGCGGCCGCCCTGCCTCTACATCACCGCAGGAGCCGACCCCGCCTCCTGCGTCGCCTCCTGGCCCGCCACAGACGCCGCCCTGGCCGTCCTGACGGACGGCGAACGAATTCTTGGCCTGGGAGACCTGGGCGCGGGCGGCGCGGGCATCAGCGTCGGCAAGTGCGCGCTGCACGCCGCGGCGGGGGGGTTGGCGCCGTCCCGCCTCGTGCCCGTCCTTTTGGACGCGGGCACGGACAATGAGAGACTGTTGGCGGATCCCTTGTACGTCGGCCTGCGCCAGAAGCGGCTGCGCGGCGCCGCGTTTGACTCGTTCGTCGCCTCCGCCGTCGCCGCCCTGCGCGCGCGCTGGCCCCTCGCGGTGCTGCATTTTGAAGATTTTGCGGCCGCGGACGCAGACAGGTGGTTGGTCCGGGCGGCGGCTGACGGGCCTGCGTTCGACGACGATTCCCAAGCGACCGGCGCGGTCACCCTGGCCGCCATTCTCGGCGCCACTCGGACGCCCGGCGTCCCGCAATTCGCTGATCAGACCTTCCTCTTCTTCGGCGCGGGCCAGGCCGGCACCGGCGCCGCGGCCGCGGTCGTCGCCGAGCTCGGGGCGGGGGGGGTGCCCCTGGCCGACGCCCTGCGCCGCGTCTTCCTGGTGGATTCCAAGGGCCTCGTCACCGCCGACCGGGGCGACCGGGCCCTGGCGCCGTGGAAGGCGGCCTACGCTCGGCCGGCGGGCGAGGGCCTCCCAACGACGCGCGACCTCGCCACCCTCGTCGCCGCCCTGTCCCCCACCGCCCTCATCGGCTCGGCCGCCGTCGGCGGCGCATTTGATGAAGGCGTGCTGCGGGCGCTGGCCAAGGCGAACGCGGGGCGGAGGCCGATCGTGCTCGCCCTGTCAAACCCGACCGCGTTTGCCGAGTGCACCGCCGCGGACGCCGCCGCCTTCACGGCCGGCGCCGCCGTGTATGGGTCGGGCACCAAGTTCCCGGGGGCGGCGTCGCAGGTCAACAACTGCCTGATCTTCCCGGGCGTCGGCCTCGGCCTCGCGGCCGCCAACGCGGTCCGCGCCCCGGCCGGCCCCCTCCTGCCCGCCGCGCGCGCGCTGGCCGGGTGCGTGACGCGGGCGGATGCGGCTGCGGGGATGGTGCTGCCGCCGCTCGACCGGTTGGTCACCGCGACGCGCGCAGTCGCTGCGGCGACCGCGCTCGCCGCTGTGCGCGCCGGCGACGCGGGGCCGAGGTGTGTGGCTGGGTTGTTGGACGCGGTGCGCGCGCGGGACCCGCAGGCAGCGGCGGAGAAGGCGTTGGCCGGGGCGCAGTATGACCCAGAGAGAGAAGAGTGAGAGAGAGAGACCCTTCCCACCCTCCCGCCCCCTCGTCGCGCGCAACGCGGGGCCTGCAAAGAGCCGCGCGGGTACCTAGTGCCGCCGGCGGCGGCGGGAGGTGCCCGCCGCCACCGCGCTGCCCTTTCCCCAACCATCTCCCCCTCACGCCATGAACAGCGCTGTGCACTGGGCCTGAGTGTCGTCCGGGCTCGTCACGGTGTGGCCGATCGTCTTCTTGGACATGAAGATCTCGTAATCGTTTCCCCCCTCGTACGTCTTGTCGCCGAAAAAGTGGATCGTGTCGAAATCGGCTTCGACGAACTGGAGCGCGTACTCCTTGTGCCAGCCCTCGGGGAACACGTCAAACTAAAGAGGAGGAGAAGGCGTTGTGGGCGGTGGGAAGTGTGCGGTCGGCCGACGCGTACCGCCTCCCTCCCTCGTCCTCTTCTCTTACCGAAATTTGCCCGCCGATGGAGTACATAAGGCCCAGGTCGGCAAACTCGGCCCGCAGCGCGGCGACCATGGCCTTGCGCACGCCGGCTGTCTCGTCATACTTCTCAAACGCGTCGCGCTCCTCTTGGGAACAGTTGCGGCCAATGGGCGACACGTTGAGCATGCCGTTGCGAAACTCGATGAAGGTGCCCCGTTTGACGGGGATCTCGAGGTCGGCGATGTAGTGAAGGACGAAATTGATGAAACGCTGCAGTTTGGCCTCGCCCAGGTGCTTCAACAAGGATTGGATGGCCAGCAAATCGCCGGCTTTGTAGGCGACAAGGCCGTTCTCCGCAAACACGTAGTCGTACGCGTGGATGGCTGGGAGAAAGAGGGAGGGGTGGTCAGCGCGTGGTCCGGCGCGCGCCGCCGTCTCCCGGCGGCCCGGCCGCCCCCGCAGCCAATCGCAGATGCATCATGGCATGAGGCCTGCGCGCTTCAGTGGACGCGAGCCCCCATCCGACGCCCGCGCCCGCGCCCGCGCCCCGTCGCCGCCACCAAGATCCCCCGCTCTACGCACTGTTTTCGCCCAGCTGCTCGCAAATCTTGACCAGGTCGGACCCGCCCACGATGCCCACTTTGACGTGCTGCAGAGGCAGGGGGGGGAGGGGCGCGTGGGCGGCGGGCGGCGGCGGGAGCGCCTGGCCGCGCGCGGCGCCTCATGGCCCGCACCTTGCGCAGCTCCTGCAAAAAGTCCAGCGTCTGCTTGGACGCCGTCTGCGTGGTGATGGGATTGGGAGGTGTGGACCGGGCGCGGCGGGTGGCGGGGAGGGCGGCGGTTGGCGCATCGCGCCGGGCGCACCTTGCGCGGGACGGTCAAGGTCCCGTCGACGTCAAAGAGCGCGAGGGTGCGAGGGTGCTTCATGGGTGCGGTGGGCGCCATTCGCGGGTGGGGGAGGAGTGGCGGGGATGGGCGCGGCCGCGAGCGGTCGGCGCGCACAGGCCGCAGGAGCCGGCCGCCGCGGCCTGCTGCTCCTCCCCGCCCGCACATCGCATGCATTGCTACAACAAACCATGCGCCGCGGAGCGCGAAATAATCAGGCGCCCCCCGCGCCCCCCACCCCTTCCCCTTCTTCCCCGCTCGCGTCGAGCTTCTCCAAATCCTCCGCCGGGAACCAGCGCGGCATCAGCCTGTGCCGCAGCGGCACCAGGAGCATGATGGGGAGCGGGAAGGCGACGCCGGCGTAGGGGGCGAAGGTGAGGGCGAAGACCGAGGCGGCGACAGAAGCCTGCAAAAGAGTGAACCGCGCGATCGCCGCGTCCGACGCCGCCCGCCAGGGGGCGGCGCCCGGCGCGGCGGCGGCGGCGGCGCGGCCGGCGGCGCCGGTGGCGAGCCAGGCGACGCGGTGGGCGGCTGAGGAGGGAGGAGGGGGTCGGCCGCGCACAGCGGACCGCGCCCGCGCCCCTCACAACCCCCTCACAACCCCCACACCTTGGCTGGGCTGAACCCACTCTATCGCCATAAATACAAAGTAGCCCGCGATGATGCCCAGCGGGATCGTGGCGAGCGCGGGGGCAGCAAACGCGGCGGCGCCGACGGCAAGGGCTTGGAGGAGGGCCGCGAGCCGGGTCTCCAGAGGGCGTGGAAGGGAGATGAAAAGGTCCAGTCCGGGAGGCGGCTCGGCCTCGCCCGACGCGCCTTGCCGGCCCGCCCGCCTCGCCGCTTTCCTCTCGGCCGCCGCGTCCGCCGCGCCCGCCGCCGCCGCCAGCGCGTGCGCGTGCATGGGGGCTTGGGGAAGGACGCCGTTGGTGGGGGGGAGGCCCAGGAGGCCGGCGGCAAGGGTCGTGGCCGCCAAAATGAACAGGTCGAGCGAATACGCGTCTGGCTTCCCTTTCCCCGTCTTCCCAGCCCCCTCCGCGTCGCGCACGACTTCGAGCGCGACTTGGGCCGACACGGAGTGGTCAAAATAGAAGAGGACCGCGACGATGGCCGCGGGCGGCAGCGCGGCCGCGACGGCCCACCCGGGGACGGCCGCCATGCGCGCCGCGGTGCGCCAGAAGGACGTGTCGGCCCAGGGAGGCGCGACTGACAATCGGCGCGGGATGGAGACGGTTGCGGGGGGGTGGACGGAGAGGATGGCGTACGAGAGGGCGGTCCACAGTACGACGGCCGCGGGCGCGCCGTAGTCGGCCACCGCGCCGCGGACCGCCGCGGTGCCCATCCGCCACGACCGGGCCGACCGCAGCCCGAGCGCGGTGCAGCAGACGCCGGAGGCCAGGAAGAGGGACCACGCGCCGTCGGCGGCCGCCCACCCGGCGTCGGCGCCCGGGGACGCCGGCGCGAAGAGCGAGGCCCCGATCCTGACGCCCGCGTGCACAAACAGCGCGGCCACGATGGCGCCAAAGGTGTCGCCGCCCGCAAACCGGGTGAATTGCGACACGTACGAGGCGGCGCCGGCGGCGGCGAGCACCGCGAGCGCCGCCGCCGCAAACAGCGCCACCCACGCCGCCCACGCCAAAAAGTCTATTCCCACGCGCGCCGCGAAGACGTGCATGAAGGTGTAGACGACGACGACCGGTTCCGCGACGCCCACGATGAGCAGGGGTTGGCCGCCGGCGACCGCCTGGACGACGCCGAAGATGGAAGTGGACAAAAGGACCTGCGCCGTCCCCACCGCCCCTCCCGTATCCACCTGCATCTGCTGGGCAAACGCCAGGGCGGGGATGAGGGACAGGAAGAAGACGTGGAGCGCGGGGGCGAGGATGCTGAGGGAGACGAACGAGAGAGGTCGGCAGCGGGCGCCACCGCGGGGCCCGCCACCACCCCGCCAACTCTCCACAACTCACTGCGACCCGACGGCCCAGCCCGAGCCCCAATCGTGGCGGTAGTGCGGTGCGCGCGCCGCGACATCGGCCGCGATGCGGCCGCCCGCCCACGGCGGCAGCCGGGGGCGGCCAGTGGGGGGCGCCATGGAGGAGGACGGGCCGGCGCGAGGGAGGGCGGCGCCTGGAGTGTGTGTGTGTGACAGAACGCGTCGACGGTAGCGCAGCCGACCTGCCTCAGCTTCCTCTTCTCTCCCTCGTCTCCCTCTTCTTTCCCTCTACTCGACAAATATCTGGACGACGTCCCCCGCGCCCGCCTCGCCCTGCCACACGGGCGCGTCCCGCGTCCAGGCCGACCCCGCGAGGAGCCGCGCGAGCGCGTCGAGGTCGAGGCCTGCCGCTTGGGGGACGATGGCCGCCAAACCGCCCACAAAGCCGGCGGGGATTTTGGTTTCCAATTTGACAGCGTTGGTCGACGGGTTGAAGACTTTGATGCGGAGGAAGTCGAGCCGCGAGATCGAGCGGGAGGCGTTGCCACCGTCGCCGCCGCCGCTCCCTCCTCCGGCCAGCACGATCGCGTCGGGCTCGACGACGACCGTGGGCTCGACGACGGGGCGAGGGGGCGGGGCGTCTTCGTCGTCGCACGGACGCGGCAGCAGCGCCGCAGGCGGCGGCCGCTGCGGCGGCCGCTGCGCCCGCGGCGCGGCCGCCTCGCCGCCTTCACTCGCGTACCGGTCGGCCTGGGCCCAATACTCGGGAAACCCGACGTCCGCCTGCAGGTCGGCAAACGAGGGCAGGCCGGCCGGCACGGCGCCGGAGCGCAGCGCGTCGAGCGCCGCTTTCTGCGCCGCCACCCCCGCGCCGAGCAGGGAGAGGGGATACGCCACGACGTCGAATCCCAGGTCGCCCAGGCGGCGCGGGGCCAGGATGGGGGTCTTGCCGCCGCCCTCGAGGTTGTTGGCCATTTTCCACACCGACGGAGGGACCGCGCGCGCGAGCGCGGCCAACTCCTCCTCACTCTCCAGCGCGTCCACAAACACGGCGTCCGCGCCCGCGTCCGCATACGCGGCCGCCCGCCACAAGGCTTCGGCCAGGCCGGCGGCCTGGCGCGCGTCGGAGCGGGCGAAGAGGACGACGCGGTCGGACCCGGACGCCGCCGCGTCGCGCGCGTCGGCCGCGGCGCGCACGCGCGCGACCGCGTCGGCGCGCGACACCACCGCTTTGCCGCGCACGTGGCCGCACGATTTGGGGGACGCTTGATCTTCTATGAGGACGCCCGCGGCGCCCGCCACCGCGAAACCGCGCACCGTGCGCGCGACGGCCACACAGTTGCCGTAGCCGGTGTCGCCGTCGGCGATGATGGGCAAAGAGGTGGTGGCTTCGACGCACGCCCTCAGCGAGTCGGCCACCTCGGCGTACGACACGAGGCCAGCGTCGGGGAACCCTCGCGCGGCGGCCACCGCAAACCCCGACATAAAGGCCAGGGGGAAGCCGGCGCGCTCGATGAGGCGGGCGGTCAGGCCGTCGTGGCAGCAGGGAGCCTGGTGCATCGGGGTCGGGGTGGGGCGGCGGCGGGTGTGCCTCGTTTCGGCCAGCGGCCCCCACCTCTCTCCCTCGCTCACCACGACCGCGTCCGCGCCCCGCCCGCCCAAAATGTCGCGCAGGCGGCTCGCGCGCGACGCGGCCGCGGCCACCAGGAGCGCCCCACCGCGCGCCGCTGTCCGGCGCCGCGCGGCGGGCGGCCGATGGGCGGGCGCGGCCGCCAGCATGGTGGAAGCGGGTGTCGGCTGCGCAAGGGTTCGCGTGTGGGGGGTCGGCCGGGGGTGAAGCGGCCGCGGCCGGGGGGAGAGAGAGTATGTGAAGTGTCCGCGTCGCTGTTGCTGCGTCGTTCGACACCGCCACGACTCCCAAGTGAGCTCAATCAATGCAGGTCCCCAAGCCGGCGACCGCAGGCGGGTCGCCGGCCTGCCCAGGCACCAGAAAACAAAAGCAGACAGCGCCGCACACCCCTCGCCTCGCCTCAGTTGTTCTGGTTCCACGTGTGCCCACATGCAGGGCACTCGTAGAACACGGTCGTCCCCTCGTCGGCGGACCGCAGCTGCAGCGTGTAAAATTCGAGCCCGCGGTGCCCGCACGCGACGCACGCTTCATCCACCGTGGACCGCGCTTTGGCGCCCGGCGCGGCTTTGGGGGCGGCGGCCAGGGGTTGGAGCTTGTAGCGGCGGCGGTAGTCCTGAGGAGTTGGGAGGAGGGAGGAGGGAGGAGGGTCGGCCGTTGGGCGCGCGCTTGTCCTTGACCCGCCCACCAGCGCCCACTGCCCATCTCCCCTACCTCGATGTCGGACTCGCTCACGATGCGCACGTCCTGCAGGTCTGTGTGGGGGGCGCGGCCCGGACGTGAGCTGCCGTCGCTGCGGCCGCCGACGCATCGCCCCCCTCCTCCCACCGCCCCTACCCTTCAAGTCGCGCTCGAACGAGGTCACCGGGCTCCACGCCACGCCCCGCCCGGCGTCGAGCTCCAGCAGGGCGCCGGTCGCGGGGCAGAAGAGCCAGTCCCGCGAGCCGGCGGCGGTGGGAGGTGGTGGGGGAGGGGGTTGCTGCATGAGGACAGAGGTGGGGGGCGGGCGCGCCGGCGGCGCGGCCGGCGGGCGCGGCTAGGCGGGCGGTGTTGTGCGTGCGGCGAAACGACGGGCGCCAGTCTGCCGCCTTTGAATGGGCCCCATCGCCCCCCGCCGCGCTCCCTCTCGCGCAGTGCCGCCCCCCCGCGCGGCGGCCGGCGCCCCCCAGGGCGCGGCGCCGGCGGCCAAGGTGTTGATGGTCTGCCTCGGCAACATCTGCCGCTCGCCCGCGGCCGAGGTAGGGATGTGGAGGGGTGGGGCGATGCGTAGCGGCTGGCGAGAACGCGGGGCCAGCGCAGCCCTCTCGCCTCTCAACCACCACCCTCCTCCCCTCGTCAGGCCGTCTTCCGGGCCGCCGCCGAGTCCCGCGGCCTGACCATCACCGTCGACTCGTGCGGCACCGGCGGCGGTTCGGGCGATTGGTTCAAGGCGGGCGGCTTCAGCCACCACGTCGGCGACGGCGCCGACCCGCGCATGAAAGCCGCGGCGGCGCGGCGCAGGATCGAGCTCACGTCGCGGTCGCGGCCGCTGACGGCGGGCGATTTGGCCGAGTTTGACTGGGTGGTGGCGATGGTGCGGCGAGGGGGGGAGGGGGGCGGGGCGGCCACACAGGGCCCAGGCGCCCCACCCTCCACCCTCTGCCCTCCCAGGACTCGGTAAACGAGGCAGCCATCGCCAAGGCGACCGCGCATTGGAAGTTGTCGGCGCCGCGCGCCCGGGTCGTCCGCATGACTGATTATTTGAGGAACGAAAAAAACGTCGCCCTCGCCCGGGGCGCCGTCCCCGACCCCTACTACGGCGGCCCCCAGGGATTCGACACTGTGCTTGACCTGCTGGAGGACGCGTGCGAGGGGCTGCTGGACGCGGTGGCGGCGGACGCAGGGACGGAGGGGTGACGGAGGGCGCGAGGAGAGCGTGCAACGCCAGCGGCCGGCTGCGCGCGCCAACGGCCACGCACAGGGTAAAATGATCGTGCATGCGTCATTATGATAACACGGCGGCCGCTGGCGCGGTCGGACCGTTGGGCGGGGCTGTGGCGGCGGGAAAACACAAGGCGGCTGCGGGGCGGCGAGCGGGGGGCGGTGCGGCGGGCGGTGTGGTGGGCGGGCGGGGCGCCGCGCATACGGAATGACGCGGGAGGCGCGGGCGGTGGTGCACACGGGGGGGAAGGAACGCGGGGCGGAAAGGAACAGCGGGGGGCGGGCGGCCGGGCGCAGAGGCGTGGGGCGCCCCGGGGGCAGTGCGATTGTGATGGAGGTGGTCGTGCGTGGTTGGGGGGGGGTGGAGCGGTGCGTAAGGGGGTGAAACGGTTCGTCAGGGGGTTGCGCGCGTTGTGGGGTCCAGGGTCAAACGGCAGTGTCTCGGTCGGTGTGCGGCATCAGTGTCGTCCTCCCTTCTGCCTCAGTAGGTCCACTCCTCGGGCAGGCGCGTCTCGCCGGGCGACAGCGCGTGCGGCGACGCGCGCGCAGTGGCCGCCGCGCAGCTCGACCGCGGCCCGGCCGGTGCAGGGGGGGGTGCGCAGGAGAACAGGGAGAATCCAGGGACGGGCGCGGTGGCTTTGGCGGCGGCCGCCGCGACCGCCGCCGCCGCGGACGCCGCGCGTGCGGCCGCCGCGCGGGCCGCCGCCGCCGCCACCGCCGCACCCGCCATCGGCACGGGCGCGGGCGCGGGACGCTTGGCCGGCGTCGGCGGCGGCGTGGGCAGGAAGACGCCGGTGCCCGGCGCGGCGGGCGGCGCGCCCGCGGCCGGCCCCCACCACGCCTCGCCCGCCGCCTCGCGCGGCAGCCACTTGCCGGCGTCCGCCAGGCGGACGGCGGCGGCCGCGGTGGCGCGCTCGCGCACTTGGCGGCCGGCGCGTCTCGAGCTGGAGAGGCGGGGAGAGGAGAGGAGCGGTTCGGCACGCCGGCCTCGGCGCCGCTCGCCCGCCCCGCCCGCTCCACCACCCCCTCCTCACGCACCCGACTTTGCGGCGCTCCACGCGGGGCGCGTCCGGCGCGGGCGGCCACGCGGGGCGGTGCGCCGCGATAAGGCCGACGCGCGCCGCCGCCGCGGCCGCGGCGTCGCGCGCGGACGTGGGGTGCGGGGTAGGCCAGTGGGGGTGGCCGGGCGCCAGGAGGTCGGCCTTGGCGCGCTGGGGAGAGGGGCGGGCACGCGGTCGGCGATGTTGGAGTCTAGGCGGCGCGCGGCGCGCACCCGGGCGCGCGCCAACCTGCGCCCGCACCTGCTCTGTCTCGTGATACATTGACGCGCGTTCAGGGGGGCGGAGAGGGGTCTGCGAGTGGCTGAGAAGGGCGGGCATGGGGGCGGTTGTTGGCCCGAGCGACGCACCGCGCCGCGCCAACGCCGGCCGCCGCCACGCCCGCCGCGCGTCGCTCGACCGCACCTGATTAGGCGGGCGCGATCCGCGCGGGGAGGAGGGGGTTGGCGCGCCCCGCTGAGGGCGGACGGGAGAGTGCGACGCTCCCGCCTCTTTTCTTGAGCGAGGCCGGCGCGCGCCCAACCCGCCGTTGCACGCGCACACCGCTACCGCCCCCCTCCCACCTCCCGCTCCAGTGCGGCCGCCCCCCTCCCCCCCCAATCAACCCTCCGCGCCGCCGTCGCCGCGGCGAGCGCCCAGGGCACGCCCAACCCCCCACCCTTGACCAGGCCCGGCACCGCGTCCCCCGGCACGACGAGCAGGGACGCGGCGGCGTCCAGGTCGGCAAGGGCGGGCGGGGCGGCGCGCGCGGCGAGCGCAGCGGCGACCGCGGCGAGCTCCGCTTTCCAGGCGAGGCCGCCGCCGGGGGAAAAAGTGTGGGCCATGGCGTGCGCGTGGAGGAGGGTGGCGGTGCGGCGGGCGATCTGGAGGGAGGTAAAGGGGTGGCGTGAGCGTGGTCGAGCCGCGCGCCGCGGCCCGCCCTCTCCACCATGTTCATACCTCTGCCGCAAACGGCCCCGCGTTGGCCGGCGCCAGCCCTCTCGCCCCCGCGTCCAGCAGGGCGGCCACCAGGTCGGCCAGGGCGCCCGCGCCGGGCGGCGGCGGGCCGTCGCTGGACGAGTAGGCTCCCGCGGGCAGCGCCGCCGCCAGCGCCCTCGCCCCGCCTTGAAACTGCGCCGTCAACGCCGCTTCCAGCGCCTGCAGCGCGGCCGCGTCGGCCGCCGCCGCCGCGCGCGACAGCGCGGCCGCCGCGCGCGGCGCCGCGGCGGCGTCGCACCAGGGCTCCACCGCCGCCTTGAAGTGGCGCCGCAGCGAGGCCAGGGCGCTCGTGCACACCTTGACCTCGGCCAGGGCGTGGCCGGCGCCCATGGCGACGGCGGCGGCGGCGGCGCGGGGACCTGGCGCGGGGGGCGCGGCGCCGCCGACCGCCGCCTGAACGGCGGCAGCCTGGAGCGAGGCAGAGAGCAAAGACGCCACTCTGTCGACCAGGCCGGGGCGGTCGGGGCCGCCTCCTGCGAACAGCGCCGCGACCGCCCCCCCGGCCCGCCCCGCGTGCGCACAGGATGCCACCCGGTCGCACGCGTCCGCGTGCCACGTCAGTAGCTGCTCCACCCGCTGCGCCGTGGTGGGCGGCGGGCGGGCGGGGGAGGAGCGTTGCGGCGACCCGCGCGGCGGGGGCGCCGCCGCTCCTTCCAGCTCCGCCGCCGCCGCCGCCAGCCACGCAGCCTCCACCGCGTCCTGCGGCGGCAGCACGTCGTCCAGGACGTCGTCCGCAAGCGAGGCGGCGTGGAGAGGGGGGAAGGAGGCGCCGAGGGCGGCCGCGGCGGACGCGTCGACCGACGCGGCGAGTGCGCGCACGCGCCGCGCCGCGTCGGCCATCGCTCGCGCGGCGTCGAGCAAGTGGTCGGCGGGGGAGGCGCCAGGGGGGGCGGGCGCGGCGGCAGCGGCCGCCAGCGCCTCGAGCGACCCTCGCACGGTCTGTTCAAAGATCCGCGCCGCGAGCGCGGCGACCCCCGCCCTCGCCCCCCCCCCCCCAAACGCGGCCGCCAGCACGGGTGCGTCGGACGCCATGGTGGCCGACGCGGCGGCGCAGGTGGTCGCGAGGGAGGCGAGGGCGGCGGCGGCCGGGGGGGGGGCGCCGCGCGCGTGCGGCCCGGCGCCGAGCGCGCCGCCGCCGAGAAAAAGCGGCCGCGCCGCGATGAAGCGCGCGGCGAGCGCGGCCGCCCCCCCCGGCGCCAGCGCCCGCGCCGTCGCCACCGCGGCCGCCATGGCCGCCGCGTCGCCCGCCGCCGCGGCGGCGTCGAAGCGCGCCGCCGCGCCGCGCTCGAGCCGCGCGGCGAGCTCCTCCGCCGCCCCCACCGCGCCCGCCAGCCGGGCCCGCCCCGCGGCCGCGGCCGCGGAGATGCCGCCGCCGCCGTCGTCGTCGAGCGCGGTGCGGCCGGCGTCCAGGGCGGCGCGGACGAGGGGCGCGGCGGAGGCCGGGTCAGTGGGCGGCGACCGCGCGCCGTCGCCGCGCCCGCCGTCGGCCAGCCGCGTGAGCAGGCGCAGTGCGGCGGTCGCCGCCTTGGCGCGCTCGCCCCGGCGGTCGGCGGCGGCGAGGCGGTCGCCGACGCGGGCCGCGGCGGCGGCGGCGCGCGCGGCGGCGGCGCCCAGCTCCGCCAGCGCGCCGCGCGCCGCGGCGCCGCCCGCGACCGCCACGTCGGCCGCCACGCGGAAGCCGTCGTTCTCCGCGGCCGCCGCGTCGGCGGTCGCGTCGGCCAGGGCGTCGGCCTCTGCCTCGAGACCGGCGAGCGCGCGGTCGGCGCTAGGGGAGGGAGGGGAGGTTGGCGCTCACCACGCTCCCCCTCTCCCCCTCTCCCTCTCTCCCTTGTCCATCCAACCTCTCAAACTCGGCCGCGAGCGCGTCCGCGGCCGCCGGCGTGAGCTCGCCCCCGGTGCCGGCCGTGGCGGCCGCCACCAGGCGGGCCACCAGGCTTTGCGCGGTGAGGGCGCCGGAGAGAAAGGAGTCGAGGTCGATTGCGGTCGCGGAAGGAGGAGGGGGGGCGTCGGGGGAGGGGACCGTCATCGGATGGGTCGCCGCGCGGGCCGCCAGCCGCGGGGCCGCCTGCGCCTGTTCGATATCGATGCAGGCGCCCGCGGGCGACGGCGGTTGCGCGCCGGAAGTGTGGCGACGCCGACCGCCGGTGCGCGCGCCGCTCCCCCACACTCGCGCGACCGCGACGCCGCCTAGCGCGCCGTAGACGGGGAGTCCGTGAATCGCAAGACCGCCCCCGGGCACTGCGCGGCCCCTTTACCCCCACCAAGAAAACAACGGCAGCCGGCGGCCGACCGCCCGCGATGCCGCCCTCGTCCGCCTCGTCTGACACTCCTCCCGCCTCCCACGACGACGACTGGGACGACTGGGCGTCGGACGGGAGCGCGGAAGGCGCGGGAGACGACGCCGCGACGAGCCTGTTTGACGCGACGACGCTCGCGAGCGTGCCGGCGTCGCTCGCCCGCGACGCGGTGGAGCACGGGTTTGACCTGGTCGCCTTCAGGAAGCAGGTGCCGGAGAGAGTGTGGGGTTTGAGAGGGGTGCGAAAGTGCGCGTCGAGCGTCCCGACCGACCCCTCGCCCTCCTCCCTCCCCAGCTCTCCCTCGACGACCACGACACGTTTCGCGTCGTCAACCACATCCGGGCCGAGGTCAAGGCCGGGCGCGACCCGCGGCCCGGTCTCGCGGCCGCGGCTGCTGCGCCGGCGACCGCGCCGCGCCCCTGGGCCGGGGACGCGTTCCTCGTCCCCGTCCTGCCCGACGACGCCGTCCTTTTTTACGATTTTGATGACGAGGAAGAAGCAGGGGGCGGTGGCGGCGATCAAGCAACCTCCTCGGCCCCTCCTCCCACCGACCTGGCCGCGCTCCGCGCCGAGAACGACGCCCTGCGCGCCGCCCTCGCCTCGCTCGCCGCCGCCACCCTGGACCCGGAAGCCGCGTCCATGCTGCCGGCCGGCGTGGCGGCCACGGTGGGCGAGTTCGGTGGCGGTGGTGGTGGCGACGCGCCCCCTTCTGCCTCAGACTCCGACCCCGACGACACCCCCACCGCGCGCGCCGACGCCGCCTATTTCGACTCCTACTCCTCCATGGGCATCCACCGCGAGATGCTGGCTGACGCGCCGCGCACGGTGGCGTACCGGGACGCGCTGGAGAAGAATCCGACGACGCTGCGCGGCGCGGCCGTGCTCGACGTCGGCGCCGGCACCGGCGTCCTGTCCATGTTTGCCGCGAGGGCGGGGGCCAAAGCGGTGGTGGCGGTGGAGGCGAGTGAGGCGATGGCGGGGCTGGCGAGGGCCAACGCGGCGGCGAACGGTATTTCGATCACCGTCGCCCACGCGCGCGTCGAAGAGCTGCTGTCCCTCCCAGGCCTGCCTGACGGTCAAACGCAGGTCGACGTCATTGTGTCCGAGTGGATGGGGTACGCCCTGTTCTTCGAGTGCATGCTCGACGCCGTCCTCACTGCGCGCGACCGCTTCCTGCGCCCCGGCGGCGCGCTCCTCCCCGACGCCGTTTCCGTGCACGTTGCCGGGGTGAGCGAGGTGGCGTGCGACCTGGGCTTCTGGAAGGACGTGCAGGGGCTGGACCTCGCGCCGTGCGCGGCCGCCGCGCGCGCCGCGCGGCGGTCCGCCGGCGCCGTCCTGCCCGTCAACGGCGCCACGCTCCTCACCAAGGCCGCCACCGTGCACGAGCTGGACCTGATGGTGGCGTCGGCGGGCGACGCCGCGTTTTCCACGGAGTTTGAAGTCGCGGCAACGGCGCGCGGCGCCGTCGCGGCGGTCGCCCTCTGGTTTGACGCCCGCTTCACCGCCCGCGTCTGCCCCGACTACCCGGTCACGCTGTCCACGGCGCCGACCGCGCCGCAAACGCACTGGCACCAGGCGGTGCTGGAGCTGGAGGAGGCGATCGACGTTTCGCCCGGCGGGGAGGGTGGCGCCGCCACCCTTCTGCGCGGCCGCGTCAGCCTCGCCCGCGCCCCCTCGCACCGGGGTGTAGACGTCAGCCTCGAGGTGGAAGGCGTGGGGGCCGACGGGAAGCGGGTCGGGGCGCGCGCGGTCGGCCTCTTCCCCTTTGTCATGAGTTGAACCCCTTGCCGCACGCCGAACCGATGCCCGGCGCTTAGAGTGAAACATGGAGAAAGTGAGTGCACCTTCACACGCTAAAAACAGCAAAAATCGCCACTAGCCGGCCGCCGCGCCGCCCCCGCCCTCTTCCAGCGCGCGCGCGCGCGCCGCCGCCGACCACGCCGCGCACGCCTTGAGGTCGGCGAGCAAGTATTTGATGGCGCGCGACCAGCGCGAGTCCTTGTTGAGCATGAGCCGGATCGACTGAGGGAGGAAGAGGAGAGGGGCAGAGGTCGGGGCGATGCCGCGGCCACCCCCTCGACCCGCCACCCACCACCCTTTCCACGCACCAGCCCCCCCACTTTGTCGCCCTCGACCGCGTACGGCAGCGCGAGCGGGGCCCGCCCGGACCGCGCGTCGGCGTCGGCGGCGGCAGCGGCAAACTCGGCGACGCCCGCCGCGAAAAGGGCCAGGCCGCGGTCGTACCCCCCGCAGTAGAGTTTGTTCACGGGTCCATACACATCGACCGGCGCGCCGCCGCGGCCGTCGGCGACGCGCGGGGTGGAGCCGGCGGGGAGGAGGAGGCAGGAGGTGAGGGAGATGGAGTGGAGGCGGCACAGCGTGGCGAGCAGCCGCACCGCGCCGCCGACCGCGGCATTCGTCTCGTCCCAGCCGATGCCGGGACCGCGTCCGGCGCGGCAGCCGGCCAGGGTGGCGTAAGGGCCGGCGCGGGCGATGCGGTGGAGGTCGGACACCGCGTCGCGCGAGCGCAAGTCGTCCAGCGCGGCGGCCGCCCGCCGCGCTTTCCCCGCTGCGGCCGCGGCGTCGTCGGTTAGGGTGGATGCGGTCGCTTGGGCGTCGTTGAGGGCGTGCCAGTAGGCTCTCTCCGCTTCCGACACGGCGTCGGCCGCGGCGCGCGCGGCGGCAAGGTCGGCGGTCGCAGCCGCCTCGGCCGCCGCCGCGGTCGCCGCCCGCGCGACCGCGGCCGCCAACTCGGCTCGCGCGGCGTCGGCCGCGGCGCGCGCCGCACCCGGGACGCGCGCCGCCGCGCGCACCGCCGCCGCCTCGAGCGCGTCGGCGTCGGCCGCCGCGGCGCCCGCCTCCGCGTCCAGCTCGGCCGCCACCCGGGCCGCGCACTCGCCGCACAGCGGGACGTCGGCGTCGGCGCCCGCGTCGTCGGCGGCGAGCTGGAAAGCGGCCGCGTGCGCGGCAAACCGCGCGGCGAGCGGCGCGCGCGGGAGCAGCGACCCGGCGGGGGCCGAACCCGGGCCCAGCACCTGGCTCGCGCCGGCGAGCACGACAAAGGATTCGTCCAGAGCGGACGGTGGGAGCAGGAGGGACGAGGCTGGAGGATGAAAATAAGAGGGGTCGGCGCCGAGTCGGCGCATCCTGCGCGTCGCCCGCCGCCCCACCATCCACGACCTGCCTGCACCGGCGTCCGCCTCATCGGGCGGCGGTGGCCCCGCGCGCAGCCGCGCGCGACATGACTGGCACCGAAACTGGGCCGCGTCGCGCTCGGGCGCGTCCATCGCGGGCGCGCCGGTGTCGGGCGAGGACACGGGCGCCACGCCGGGGGGCGGCGCGGCCGGCGGGGCGGGTCTGAGAGGCGGGCAAGCGTCGGCGCGCCCGCATCACACTCCCGGCGCGAGCGCCCGCGCTCGCCCGCCCTCGCAACTGCGCTATCCTCCCTCCCAGCGACACCCCGAGGCCATGGCGACGCTCTTCGTCTACGGCACGCTCATGACGGGCGAGGTGCTCACCGCCCTGATCGACCGCGTGCCCGCCTCGCGCCCCGGTGTGGCGCGTTGGATTGGCGGGGTGGGGCGGATTGAAGTGTGGGGGATTGAGGGGCGCCGACCTCGACCCTGAACACCCTCCCCTCCCTCTCTAGCCGTGCTCCCCGGCCACCGGCGGTACGCCATTCAGGGCCAAGTGTTTCCGGGCGCGATCGTGGCCACGCCAGGCGACTCTGTGCCGGGCAAGGTAAAGAGAGAGGGGTGGGAACGGCGGCCGGCGCGCGGAGCCCGTGGCGCGCCCTGACACCCCCCTCTCTGCCTCCAGCTCCTGCTCGGCGTGACGCCGGCCGAGGTGGCGGTGCTGGACGCGTTTGAAGGGGAGGAGTATGTGAAGAAGAGAGTGGTTGCGCTCGCGACCGACGCGCTGCCGCCGGAGGAAATCGACGCCGACGTCTACCTGTGGACCGACGCCCTCCGCCCCGCGCTGCGGGGTGAGTGGGACTATGCGGCGTGGCGGCAGCGGGATTTGGAGCGGTATGCGGCGATGGTGAAAGAGTTTGCCTTGGAGATTCATGCGGGCGACCCCGCGTCCGCCGCGGCGCGCGAAGGGGGCGGCGGGGCGGCACTGTGACATCAACGGAACTACAGTTCGCCGTCGGCGCCGCCGGCGGCGCCCTCCGGGCCGCCCTCGACCGCCGCCGCCGGCTCCCCACTCTCAACCCCGCCCCTCACTTCCCGCGCCCGCCGCCTCGCCGCCGCCGCCACCGCCCTCCGCTGCGAGTACCCCAGCATCGACGTCGCCCGGATGAAGACAAAGGCGGCGGTGAAGGCCGCGCCGACGCCGACGAAGGCCAAACACGTAAACCAGAAGCCCCGCTTGTTTGTCCGATATACCGATTTGGCCTCTGCAACAGACCTCTGAGCTGCCGCAGTCGCTCCGTCGACCGTCGCTTCCGCGGCATCCAGCAGCGTCCCGCGGTCGGCGACGCCGCGCGCCGCAGCCTCTGCGTTGGCCCGCAGGCGCGCCGCGAGGCCGCTCAGGTCGTCGAGCAGTGTGTCTTGGAGGTCGCGGTGGCGCTCCACGGTGGTACGAGTGCCGGCGGACAGGCCTTCAAGGGACGCAGGGGGTGGGCGTGGGGGTGGGGGAGCGCGCGGCGCGGCGCCGGCCAGGAGCTCAGAGCTCGCTGCGGCCGGGTCGATGGCAGCGACAGGCCCTGCGGCGGGCGGCGGCGGCCCTGCGTGCGACGCTGGCGCCGGGCCGGCCGCGCCGCCGCGCGGCAGCGCGCGCACCACCGCGGGCGCCACCGGGGGGCGCAGCAGGGACGCCAGGCGGGACGCGCGGCCCCGGTAGATGGCCAGGCAGGCGGCGGAAGGGCTGACGAGAGGGAAGAAGAGGGAAGGCGGTCGTCGCACGCGGCCCGGTCGACGTGGCACCAGCCCGCGCCCACCCTTCTCTCTCACCGCTTCTCCGCCGCCTCCAAATCCGCCAACTGTTCCTGCAGCGTGTCGACGTACTGAAGGGAGGGAGGGAAAGGGGCGCGCGGTGGGACCGATGCCGCGCGTCGGCGCGCCGCCGCCGCCACCCGCCCACCACGCCCCACCACACCCACATGGTGAAACACGGGGCTCGTCTCCCATCCGACCGCCAGGTCGGGCCGCCCCCGGGCGTCGCCCGCGGCGACCGCTTCGCACGACGCGAGCAGGCGGCGGAAGGAGACTTCCAGGAAGAGGCCAGAGGTCGGGGGGGGGAGGGCAGCGTCGTCCATGGCGGGTGAGAAGGGGGCGGCCGCGGCCGTGGCGGCGCGGTGTGTGTGTCGTCGGCGCGCGCGGCGACGGTCGGCGGCAGGCCCGCTCCACCGCCGCCTTCAAGTGCCGCCGGCATCATGGCGTCAGCGTTTGGCGGCGGCGACGCTTCCCTGGCGCTAGAGCGGCCGCGGTCGCGGTCCGGGCGGATAAGGAGGGTCGACGCCGGCGTGAGCGGGTCGGGCGCCACCGCCGCACACTCCCACTCCCCCATCGGCGGCCGCCGCCCCCAGCACCGCCTCTGCCCGCGCCATGCGCGCCCAGCCGCTGGCCACCGGCCGCTCCCGCGCCCCCGCGGGCGCGCCCTGCCGCGCCCCGCCGCGTGCGGTCGCCACGCGCGCGGCGGCGGACGAACCGCTGCTCCTGCGCGTGGCGCGCGGTGATGGTGAGGGCTGGTGGTGGGAGAGATTGGGGAATGCGGGGCCACAGGGCGCGGCACGGTGCGCCGCGTGCGGGCGGCCGCGCCGCCCGCCCCGCCCGGGTAGCGCGGGCGCGCTGGGGCGCTGCACACGACAATGAAGACCACTCCCGGGCCGTCTAGCCGCCAGGACGGCGCTCACACGCCCCAACCGCCACCACACACCCCTCCTCTCTTTCTCCAGGCGGCGAGCGCGTCCCCGTCTGGCTCATGCGCCAAGCCGGCCGCTACATGGCCGATTTCCGCGCCTACTCGGACCGCATCCCGTTTCGGGAGCGGTCGGAGACGGCGGAGATTGCGGTCGAGTTGTCGCTCCAACCGTGGCGCGCGTTCAAGCCGGACGGCGTGATCATGTTCTCCGACATTCTGACCCCCCTGCCCGCGCTCGGCATCGAGTTTGACGTGATCAAGGGCAAGGGGCCGGTCATCGCGAGCCCGCTGCGGTCGCGGGAGGCGGTCGCGGCGCTGCGCCCGCTCGCCGACGCCGACGCGGCGCTCCCCTTCATCCGCCCGATCCTCACCGCCCTGAGGGTGGAAGTGGGAAATGCTTCCACCGTCCTGGGCTTTGTGGGCACGCCGTGGACGCTGGCGGCGTACGCGGTCGAAGGGAAAGCCGACAAGCATTGCATGGCGACCAAGACGATGATGCGGCGCGATCCCGCCCTCCTCCATTCCCTTTTAAACCACTTGACCGAGTCTCTGATCACGTATGTCGTGCACCAGATCGATTGCGGCGCGCAAGTGGTGCAACTGTTTGATTCGTGGGCGCACCACTTGTCTCCATCGCAGTTTGCCGAATTCTCGATGCCGTACGCCGAGCGCGTCATCGCGGGCGTGCGCGCGGTGCGGCCGGGCACCCCGCTCATCCTGCACGCGAATGGTGGCACGGGGAAGCACGGGTTGCTTGCCTCAACCGCGGCCGACGTCGTTGGCCTCGACTGGTCCACCTCGATGGCCGACGCCCGGTCCACCTTCGGCCCCTCCCGCACCCTGGCCGGCAACGTCGACCCGATGGAGCTGTTTGGAGGCGACGCCGCCATCGCCGCCGCGGTCGAGCGCTGCCTGCTCGATGCCGACGCCTCCGGCGCGGCCCGCGGGCGCCACATCCTCAACGTGGGGCACGGAGTGGCGCAGGGGACGCCGGAGGAGGCGGTGGCCCTGTTTTGCGAGCTCGCGCGCGGGTCGGCGGCCGTGCTGGAGAGGGGGGCGGGAGCGCGCGTGCCTGCGTCGGTGTGACAAGGGACATGGTGCGCGATGCTTTCTGCCGGGCCTCGCGCCGCCACCTCTCCATCGCACGGGCTGGGGAGCGTTACAACGGGGCAGAGAGAGAGGAAAGAAGAAGTCGCCGACCCCCCCCCCCCCTATCACGCGCCCAGGAGCGGCCGCCCGTCGGCCCCCACCGCCGCCCGCCGCCGCCGCGGCCGGCGTGCGTGTCCACCGTCCGCCGCGGCCGTGCGGGCGGCCAGGGCGCGGGCCTGGGCAAAGATGGCGCAGTCCAACAGAATCGTGCCCAGCGACCCCGCGAGCCAGGGCGCCGACGCCGCCACGTCGCCCTCCCCCCTCGCGCGCAGCAGAATGGAGGCACCGTACATGGTGTTGGCCGCGATCGCGGCGCCAAACATGGAGAGCGCGAGGCCGTCGGCCGACCCGCGCGCCGCGTTTTTGGTCAGTTGGGACACGCGCGACCCAAGATAGAGGCCGGACGACGCCCAGGCGAGGGCCAGGCCGGCTGAGTGGCGCGGGGTGCGGGAGGGAAGGGGAGGGGGGGGGGACGGCGGCGCGCGCTCGGGTTGGGGCGGCGGCAGCCCCGCGACCAGCAGGAGCCCTGTCCCCCCGCTTCGCCTCCCGCCCAGCGCCCTTGCCACCCCAGGTGACGTCGCGGCCGCCAGCGCGGCCAGCCCCGCGCGCGCGCGCGCGCCTCCGGGGCGCGGCGCGTAGACCCTGTCCCTCCTCGCGGCCAGGTGCGCGGCCTGGGTGTAGACGATGAACTGTAGCACGAGCACGACGTCGGCGCAAATGAAAAACATGGCGGTGGCCACCATTGTCCGCAGTTGGTCGCCGGTGAGCAGACAACCGATCAAATTGCAGGTGTCGCCCAGCAGCCACTCGGCCAAGAAATAGGGCGACAGGGCGGCCGCGGACCGGGTGCGCGCGTTGCGCAGGATTTGGGGGAGCTAGGAGAAGAGAGGGGGGTCGGCTAGGCGAGGGCGGCGGCCCGCGCGCCACGCCCTCGCTCCCTCTCTCGCACCTGGGCCCCCATCCAGCACGCGATCGATCCCAGCCCCAGCACAAATCCCGCGACATCGCGCGCGTCGTAGCAGCACTCGCCAAACCAGCGCGCGATGAGCGCGACCGCGCCCGGGGCGCAGGACGCCATGGGGGCTAGTGCCGCGCGGTCGAGTCCCTGCGGGCGCAGCGGCGTCGGCCGCCGCCGGCGCGCGGCCCGCACGGCTCGGGAGTGGTGGGGAGGGGCGGCGGCAGTGCCCGCGCCACACCGACCGGCGCTCCCTGACCCGCGCTGGGCGCGCCATGCGCACGGCGCCACCCCGACGGCATGTCGGCCGGCCGGCCCGAGCGCGGCGCGCGGCCGCGACTGTCGCCGCGTCGCCCAGCGACGCCGCCCCCCCCCATTCCCGCCTGCGCACGCCGCACGCGGGCTATCACCACGACGGCAGCGGCCGCCGCTTCTTCGAGGGGTGGTACTTCATGGTCGGGTGGTGGGGTGGGGGGTGGCGCTGGGTGAACCACGCGCGCGCGGCGCCCACCTCGACCCCGCCCCACCCCACCCCCCAGGTCACCCTGCCCGCCCCGCACAACGGTTTCGCCCTCATCTACTCGGTCGAGGACCCCGGGAGCGGTGGCGGCAAGCGAAAGGCGGCGGGGTCTGCTCCCGGGGTGGGCGCGCAGGTCATGGGCCCCGCAGATGGCTACCTCCTCCGCCACACCCCGTCGACCGAATCGTTCTGGGGCGATCCCTCCTCCCTCTCGCTTGGCGCGTGCTTCGAGCCTGTGCGCGGCGCGGCGTCCCTTCCGCCGCGGTCCCCGGTCGCGCCCGCCGCCTTCGACGCCGCCGTCGCCCTGGGCTTTCAAGCCACCCCCACCTGGCACCAAGGCCGCCTCGCCGCGGACGACGGCGCAGCGCCCGGGGCGCTGCCGTCGACGGTCAAGGCTTGCTCGTGGGCGTTCTCGGTCACCCCGACCCTCGGCTGGGGGGCGGAGGGCGGGCCCCAGCGCGCGACCGCGGGCTGGATGGCCGCCCTCCCCGTGTTTGAACCCCACTGGCAAGTGCTCATGGCGCGCGGCGAGGCGACCGGGTGGCTGGAGTGGGGCGGGGAGCGGGTCGCGTTTGAGCGCGCGCCCGCGTACGCCGAAAAGAATTGGGGCGCCGGCTTCCCGTCCCGCTGGTGGTGGGTCCAGTGCGACGCGTTCGACGGGGAGGATGACGCCGCCATGACCGCGGTCGGCGCGACGCGCGGCCTCGCGGGCGTGCCCGGCCTCGCGGAGACGGTCGGCATGGTGGGCCTCCACTGGCGCGGCCGCTTCTTCGAGCTGGCGCCCTGGACCGGGACCATGGAGTGGGCGGTGGACGCGTGGGGGGGGTGGGCGGCGACGGCGCGCGACGGGGAGGTCGAGGCGGAGCTGGTGGCGGCGTGCGCGGGGGCGGGCACCCCTCTCCGCGCCCCAACCGCCGGCCGCGGCCTCGCGGTCGCGTGCCGGGACTCGTTTGCGGGGTCTCTGACCGTCACGCTGCGGGCGCTGCGGCCCGACGGCTCGCGGGGCGAGGTGTTGGCCGTGCTCACATCGAGCCGCGCCGCGGTCGAGACCGGCGGCGGCCCCTGGGCCGGCCGCTGGGACGCGGCCGCGTCCATGCGGGAGCCGCTGCGGTCGCTGGCTCGGGCCGGCGTGGATGTCGGCCGGGTGGCGGCGGCGGTCGGGTGGGAGGTGCCGGGGTTGTGAGGGAGAAGGGGGAGAGAGAGAGGAGAAGGTCTAGCACTGCACCGATCGATCAATCACACACACTCAAGGCAGAGACCAACACCGCACACACCCTCACGCTACCGCGGGGCGCCGCCGCCCGCGTCGGCGGCGACCGCCACCACCGCGCTCTCCGCCGCGGTGCGCGCTTTTTCCTCGGCCAGCACCCGCTCCGCGAAAAAGAACGCCACCCCGGACGTCGCGAAGCATACGGGCACCAGGAGGAGGGCGGTCTGCAGGCCTACGCGCTCGGACAAAACCGCGACGAGGAGGGGGCCCGCGCCGCCGAGCACGTTGCGCGCGCACAGGTGCAGGGCCGACCCCGTGCTCCCCAACTCGGGCGGCGACACGTCGCGCACCATGACGGCCGCGGGCGCGCGCCACATCTCGGACAGGCCAAACCCGAGCAAGAGGGCGGCAAAGGACGACGGCGCGTCGGGCGCGAGCACGGACGCCGCGAGCACGGGCGCCGCCAGCACCGTCGCCCCGGCCGTCAGCAGGTACCGCCCGCCCGACCGGGACAGGCCGTCGGCGAGCAGGCCGCCGCCGACGCCGCCCGCGATGCCGCCGAGGGGGAGGATGATGGCGAGCGCCGGCGCGTAGGTCTCCGGCTCCAGGCCAAACACGCGCGCGTAAAACGTGGCCTGCCACGCGACCAGGGCCCAGGAGCCGACATCGTTGATGGCGGCGGCGGCGGTGATGGCTTGGAAGGAGCGGGAGGCGGCGAGGGCCTTGATCGCGGGGACCATCGAGGCGAGCGGCGGCTTGGCCGGGGGGACCGCGCCGGCGGCCAGCGGCGGCGGCGTGGCGGGGGCCAGGATGGGGGGGGCCGTGGACGCCAGCGCGGCGGCGGCGGGCGCGCCGGGCGCGAGCGTGGTCGCCGCGGTGGTCGCCGCGGCGGCCGCGCCGCCGCCGCCGCCGAACGAATCCCCGCGCCCCCGGCTCAGCGCGCGCACCGCGGGCGCCGTGAACCGGGACGACGCAAACGGGTCGCCCGCGGCGGACCGGGCGGAGCGCGGGTCGCCCAGGGTCAGCAGCGCGAGCGCCGCGACGACGAGCCCCGGCGGCCCGAGCCAAAACAGCAGCTGCCGCCACGCGCCCTCGGTCACGACGCTGTGCAGGACCGAGAAGTTGTAGTCGTAGATGGGGGTGATGGCGGCCATGTTGCCCTGGGTGTAGAGGAGCGAGACTTGGGAGAGGTCGAGTTTGTCGAGCGGGACGAGCGTCACGCCGAGGGGGACGCCGCCCGGCCCGCCGCCCCCCCCCGCGACCCCCTCCGGCACCGCCCCCATCCGCCCGGCCACGATGACGGCGGCAAAGGACAGGGCGCGGCCGACATAGATGGCGGCGTTGTAGGCCGCCATGGCCGTGTTGCGCCCGCGCGGAAACAGTTCGGGGATGAGCGAGAAACAGACCGGGTTCTGGGTCGCCTGCGCCGCCGCGAACGCGGTGCGCAGCGCCAGCAGCTCGCCGAACGAGTGCGCGCGGGACGCGGCGAGGGTGGCCATCGACCAGAGCGCGGCGCCCGCGGCCAGCAGGCGGGGGCGGTCGGCCCTGTCGGCCAACACCCCCACCGGCACCAGGGCCACGGCGTACAGCAGCGTGTACCCCGCGGTGAGCGCCGCGCCTTGGGAGTCGGTCAGGCCGAGGTCGGGCGCGACGAGCGGGAGCAGGGCGGGGAGCGCAAACCCGCACGTGGAATGGTGGACGTAGGCGAGGGCGAGCACGCCCAGGCCCCAGTAGGTGCCCAGATCGGGGCCGTCGTCGGGGTTGGTGGGCGGGGGGGGGGGGCGGTCGGCAAAGGGGTCGGCGGGCGGGGCGCCGGGGGTGGGCGCCGCGCCGAAGTCGAGGGGGGCGTACGCGGGCTCCTCGTCCGCGTCGCCCTCGGTGAAGGGCGCCAAGAGCTCGACGCCGGCGGCCGCTGCCGGGTCGGCGGCGGCCGCCGCCTGCGCGACGACGCCCTTGTCCGGCGCAAGCGCGGCGGCCAGCGTCCGCAGCCCGGCCAGGCCGTCGCCCGGCGGCGACACCGCGGGCGCGGCCGCCGCGGCGGCGTCGGCCAGCATGGCGTCCGCGTCGAGGGCGGGGGGGGGGGCGACGGGCGCGACCGGGTCCGCGGTGGGGGGTGGGGGGGCGCCGTCGGCCTCTGCCGCCGCCGCCACAGGGCGTCGATGACGGACGACGGGCCGTGGGCAGGGCGGCGCCCGCGCGCCCGCCCCCGCCCGCGCGGTCGCGGGCGCGCGTCGCGCCCGCATCGGAGGCAAGCGCGCCCGGCTCGCGCGGCGCGCCGAAGCAGGCGCTTGCGGAATTGGCGGGGGCGCGCCGGGCGGGGCGGCGGGGGGCGAGGCCGCTCGCGCGCGGCGACGCGGCAGTGTGAGAGAGGGTCGCGCTTGGGTCAGCGTGGCGACACGCGGACGCCATCCAACCGACCGCGAGCGCCTTCCGCGAGCTCCACGCGCGTCAAGGATGGTTGAAAGGGGAAGGAAGGCGGGAGGCGGGGCGGTGACGTGCTGGAGGGAGGGTCTGTTCAGGGGTGAGCATGAGCCACTGTTTGTGCAAGCCTGTGCACTTTCCTCGTTCTGCCCTGAGTTTTGCGCCTCGACCGGTTGCAGACCCCGGAACCTTAGAACCTCGCCCTCATTCAAAAGATTCAGTCGCGGCGGCACGGGGCGGCAAGCGAAGAGCCTCACAGCCCGCCGTTGCCGCCCCCACCACTTCCGCCTCCAAGCCCCGCCGCTTCCCGCTCCAGCCGCGCCAGGTCGTACACGTGCCGCATGTGCCCCGACGCGGCCAGCCACTCCTTAAAATGGGCTTGGACAGCGGCCTGCAGCTCGCGCTTGCGGCCGTCGGCGAGCGCCGCGCCCCGCACCGCCGCGCGCAGATCCGCCACCGCCCCCACGCGCGCCTCGCGCGCCGCCTCGTACGCGGGCGGCAGCGCAAACGGGGACGCGGCCGCGGCGCGCGCGGCGGCGGTGGGGGAGCCGGCGCCCGCGCCAGGGCGCGGGCCGAGGCCGAGCAGGGCGCCGGCGTCGGACGCGAGGCGGGGGCCGTCCGGCAACGCGGCGCCGCCGCACAACGGCCCCGCGCCACCGACAAAGGGGATGGCGAGGGGCGCGAATTTGTCGGGCGCGAGGAGCGCCGCGGGCGCGGGCGGGCCGCCCGGGGTCGCGAGCACGGGGTCGCGCCCGACGCCCGCGGGCTCGTCCCACCGGTTGGGGGTCGTGGCCACACCGGCGGCCGCCATGTGGGCGCGCAGTCGAGCGTAGCTGGATGAGTGGAGGGAAGGGGCGTGAGGGGCGCGGCGCGAGCGACCGCCCGCGCCCCCACCCTCTTCTCTCTCTTTTCTCTCACCCTGCACAGTGCGGCCCCAGGACGACCCCCCGCGACGACCCCAGCACGAGCGGCCGCCCGTTGACGCCCAGCGACAGGGTGCAGTCGTGGCACGAGTCGACGACCGCGCGCCGCGCGGCGGCGACGAGCGTCACGCGCTCGCACCGCTCGAGGCGCACGCAGCGGCCGACAGCGCCGAGCACGATGGTGCAATCGGAGCAGGCGACGATGCACGCGTGGGCCAGGGGGGCCAGGGCGTAGACGACCGCGTCGTGGCAGTCGGCGACCCGCAGCACGCCCGAGGGGAACGCGGCCTCCCCGCGCGCCACCGTGGCCCGGCACACGCCCTGGACGTCGACCTCGCCCCCATCGACGACGCCGGCGGGGGGGAGGGGGTCGTCAAAGGGGGAGGGGGGGCCCGCGGCCGCCGCGGCGGCGGCGGCGGCGGCAGCCTCGCCGGGCGCGGCCGGGGCGTCGCCGGTGGCGGCCGCGAGCCAGGCCGCGAGGGCGGCGCCGGGCACGGGGGCGCCGTCGGGGACGCCGGCGAAGAGGGGGGCGGCGGCCGACAGGCGGGGTGGCGGCAGCGGCGGCGGCGCGTCGGTCTCCATCTCGTCGCCGCCGCCGCTCCCGGGCGCCACGCCGCGCCACCGGCTGGGCGCGCCCGCGGGGCGCAGCAGGAAGCCGAGCCTGTCGAATTCGAGGGCGGTGATGGCCGGCGGCGGCCCCGACAGCGGCGGCGCGTCGGCCGCGAGGCCGACGAGCGCGGGCGCCGCGCGCGCGGCGTGCGCCGCGTACGCCCCGAGGGCCGCCCGCGACGCGGCCAGGTGGTCAGCTAGCTCCTTGCGGGCGACGGAGGTGGAGCGCGAGTGCGAGACGTGGACTGGGGAGGAGGGAGGGAGGGGCGGTGGGGCGCGCGCGCTCGCGCGGCGCGCGACCCCCCCGCCTCGACCTCGCTCTCGACTCACCGTTCGCGCCCGCCCCTGCGCCCGTGCCCGCGCCCCGCCCAGCGCCTGGCCGCCGCGGCGACACGGGCTCCGCGCCGGGATCCGCCCGGCCGTCGAGCGCGCCGGGCGGCGGCGCGCGGCCCGCCGCGGGCGGCCACACGTCCATCGTCTCGCGGCGCCGGGCGGCGCGCAGGTGCAGCTGGGCCCACATGAAGAGGGCGAGCGCGTGCGCGTCGACGGCCGAGGCGAGGCCGGCTGAGGACAGGGGCGCGGGGTGGGCGGCGCGCCGGCGCGCGCTCGGCCCAAGACTCGCCGCGCTCCCTCTTCCCCGCACCGTCGTCGCGCTCCACGAGGACGCCTTCATCCTCGGCGACCGCCTCCAGCATGTCGATCAGGGTCTAAAGGGTTGAGGCGGGGACGGGCAGTGAGCACGCGCGGTCGGCCGACGGCGCCACGCCCCTTGCCGCGGCTGTTGAACCTCCCCTCCTATGCCCACACCTGCACGTGGTCCATGGAAGTGCCCAGTGCGTCCACGACGGCGGCGGAAGGGACCATCCCTGGAGGGAGAGGAAGCAAGGGAGAAAAAATGAGTTGTGCGCGCGGGCGCCGCCTCGGCCGCGCGGCGGTACCCGTAATCGGCAGCAGACGCCGGCGGCCACGCGCTCAGCGGCGGGCCGGCTCCCAATGCGCCCGATCGACCGTGCCGAATTTCTCGCCCCTCATCCCGACACTCACGCGGCGCCCCTGGTGCCCCACCCCCCCTTGCATGCACCAGCAGCCCCTGCAGCAGCTCCGGCAGCGCGGCCGGCGAGTCAAGGCGGGGGAGCCACGCAGCGACGGGCAGGCCGCCGTACTCGACGACGACGCGGCGCGGCGCGACCGCGGCGGCCGGGCCAGGCGGCGGCGGTGTCGTCATGGCGGGCGCGGGAGGTGGCGAGGGCGTGCCGCGGTGGGCGCGGCCGCCGGCGGCGCTGCGGCGCCTGGGGCTCCCGGCTCACGGGCGCGGCGCGCCGGACGCCGGCGGGCGGGCGCCGTCGACACGGGCGGGCGGGCGATTGGGGGGGGGGACGGGCCCGCGCGGGAGTGACGGGGACGCCGGCGGCCGAGCGCGGCCGCGGGCCGAGCCGCGGCCTCCACTTCATCCTCTGGCCGCCCGTCGACCATCACACGCCCCACCGCCCATAGTGAGTCCGCGCGGCCTGAAAGCATGGCCCCGGGCGCGGGCGGGGAAGCCGCCCGAGCGCGCTCTCCTGTCCCACCTCCTCCCACCCTCACCATCATCACTTGCGCGACTCGCCCATGGCGTTGAGCGCCGACCCCGCCTTGAACCAGCCGATCTGGTTGTCGTTGAACGTGTGGTTGACAGGGAATTCATAGGTGGAGCCGTCGGGTTTCTTCCCGGCGAGCGTCAACGGCGTGCCCGGCGCAAACGTTTTGAGCCCCTTGATCGCCACCTCGTCAAAGGGCCCCACTTTGTCGTAGTCGGCCGGGTCGGCAAAGGTGAGCGGGAGGAGGCCCTGCTTCTTGAGGTTGGTCTCGTGGATGCGGGCGAATGATTTGACGACCACCGCGCGCCCGCCCAGGTGGCGCGGCTCCAGGGCGGCGTGCTCGCGGGACGAGCCCTGGAAGGAGAGGGGAGGGGTGGGGTCGGGGTTGGATGACAGGGGAGAGAGCGCGCGCGCGTCTCTTTCGACCCCTCTGCTCCGCTCCTGCTCTTCTCCCTACCTCGCCGTAGTTTTCGTCGCCCACCACGATCCAGGGCACCCCCGCCGCCTTGTACGCGCGCGCGACGTCCGGCACGGCGCCGTACTCGCCGGTCACCTGGTTTTTGACAGAGTTGACTTCCCCGTTTTCCGAGTTCAGTCCCCCGATCAAAAAGTTGTTGGAAATGTTGTCCAGGTGGCCGCGGTACTTGAGCCAGGGGCCGGCCATGGAGATGTGGTCGGTCGTGCACTTGCCGGCGACCTTGATGAGGACTTTGGCGCCCGTGAGGTCGCCGCCGTCCCATTTCGGGAAGGGCGTGAGGAGCTGGAGCCGGTTGGACGCCGGGTCGACGACGACGTCACCCGCGCCCGCCCGGGGCGCCTGGTACGTGTCCTCGCCCGCGTCGAAGCCCTTGGCGGGCAGTTCGTCGCCCGACGGCGGCGCGAGCGCGACCTCGCGGCCGTCGGCGCCGACGAGCGTGTCGACCACCGGGTTGAACGTGAGGTCGCCCGCAATCGCAAACGCGGTCACCAGTTCGGGCGACGTCACAAAGCAGTGCGTCGCGGGGTTGCCGTCGTTGCGCGCGGCAAAGTTGCGGTTGTACGAGGTGACGATCGAGTTGGGCACCCCTTTTTCGATCTCCGTCCGCTTCCACTGCCCGATGCACGGCCCGCACGCGTTGGCGAGTACGGTGCCGCCCACCCGCTCAAAGACGTCGAGCAGGCCGTCGCGCTCGATGGTGGCGCGAATCTGTTCCGAGCCGGGCGTGATCGTAAA
>Ga0315274_10001126_pt1 | contig 41463 bp, 63 predicted proteins | sample YL17G02_20_MG_FD_203700 | JGI IMG/M metagenome (GOLD analysis project Ga0315274, IMG submission 203700) | Sediment microbial communities from Yellowstone Lake, YNP, Wyoming, USA - YL17G02_20 | ecosystem: Environmental > Aquatic > Freshwater > Lake > Sediment | place: USA: Wyoming | collected...
TCTGGCTTGTAAGCAATTTCACTGGTTAACGGAAAACGTTCAACAACTAAGTTTAAAGCTGAAAATGTACTTGGACTTGCCCCCAAACTACAAGTTCCCCCTCCTGAGAATCTATCTGCAATAGCTGAAAATGTTGTATCTCCCCGAGCTGTTGTATAAGTGTAAAATTCCGAATATGTTGTTGCATCTTGAGGATCTGATGTGGATGTTGAATATAATGAAAATTCAGACTTAATCGTAGTTCCATCTGTAAATCCGAAACCACAATATCCACCAGTTGAAGAATAAGTATTTAGAGGACGTCCATATAAAGAAATTTTATAAATTCCAGAAGGCAATGAGGCAAATCTAATTCTAGGGTATTGCCCATCATTAGAAGCATCAGCAATTGCCCGTCCAGTAAAAACTCTAGCGTTATCATCGCAATCAGCATCAGCGCTAAAAGCATTCCAATCATTTGATGTTTTACTCCAACTACAACTTGTTGTAGTGGCCCATGTTTTTGTTCCATAAACTTCGGTTTGACTAATTTGTGAAATGTTTGTTCTATTTGCATCTCCTAATATTAAATCATCGAAATATCCAATTGCTGCGTCGCCTTCTGCCTCTATTCTCGCCTTTATTGTTCCACTTGCAGGAAAGATAAAATTAACACAAAGATCAGTCCATCCAGTAGATGAATTTAGAGGAGTAGAACTAAGTTCATTTGCTGATCCATCTATTAAATTCAATTCTAAATTAGAATCAGATCCATTGTATCTTATACAAACAACTCCATTTCTTCCTAATAATCCAGAAGGAATTGTATAAGCACTTGTTTCAACATAATTTCCATCAGCGGCAGCATCAAAAGACAAAGCGTATAAACCTGTTCCAACATATGTTCCCTGAACACTTGCGGTTCCACCAACATTTGTCCATCCAGTTAAATTTCCAGCTTCAAAATCAGAATTATCAAGAGCAATTCCTACTGATCCGCCGCTGCCACCAGAACCAAAATCTTTATAACTTCCACCAGCATCATTAGAAAATTTAAACTTAGTTGTAGATCCATCCCATTTTAATTTACCGTCGCCCATTGTAATAATTTTATTTGTTGAGGGATTTTTATCACCTAAAATCAAATTATTATCTGTTATTTTTGCCGCCATTAAGAAAATACTTGCAAACAATACTAAAAACAAACCAAATAACTTTTTCATATTACTCTCCTTTTACTGTTTAAATCTAACAACATTTGTAATTCTCAAAGTTCCGCTATAGCTTGCACCAGCCATATTTGAACTAATATATTGTATTTGACCTGCTGAAGTTATAGAAAAAGTAACTTCAGCATCATCAAAACTTGACGATACTTCTATTCTCCATAAATCATCTGCTGTATCATGTGTTATTCTTATGATGCCAGATTCCTGAACATTACTAGAGTCTGTTTGCCTGTGTATGTCAAAAGATATTTGAGCACCCTTATAATTAACTTTATCAAAAATAATTCCAGTAACATTTGCTGGAGATGATTGATTGTTTGTTATTGATTGACTATATTGTAATGTTGCTAAATTAATTTGATTTTCTGCACCAGATGAATCTTTCTGATATAAAACGCCATCTTCCTTGAAATAAACTCTTCTATGATCTGCGCTTGGGTTCCCTGGAGCAGTATCCATTTCCTCAATATCACAATATTCATATTTTCCATTTTTTATAAAACCATCAATTTCACTGAATAATGTTGAAAGAGGAGTAGCCACTGAATCAGTTAATCTGTCATATCCAGTAGTATCAATCGTTGTTAATGCACCGATGGGAATTATAGTTCTTGAATCAGTAATATCATCTTGACCCGATAAACCAGATACAGCAAACACATAACATTCTGCTATCTTTATATATCCTGTTGGAGTAGCTGGAGGAGTAGGAGATCCGCTAGGAGTTCCTGGTACTACTGAAATTTCAGCTTCCCATGTCTTTTGGGTAACAACCGTTTCATTTGTTATCGTTCCAGATCCAGCATCTTTATATTTTCTAGTATCAGATAAATCATTGACCAAAACTGCTTTTACAACCACAATATCAATTCTGTCTTGAGTAGCATGTGGTATGTTTAAACTTTTATTAACATCAACAAGTCTTAATAATGGTCTTTTTTCTGGTTCTGGATTCGTCTGGCCTACATCACTTTGAAAACCTAATCCCTTTTTTATTACAATTGACGTAGCTCCAGAGTAAAGAACTGAAAAACTATCATCAAAAAATGCATTTTCTGATCTATTAAGTAATTCATAAATTACTTTGTCATAGAACATTCTTTCCATAGCTGACGAAATAGAATTAAGATCCTCCAAAACTATTTCAACGCCATCTTGCCAATTTCTTCTCATAATAAACTCCTTTTATTCTCCCCGTTCAACAATTCTATATAAAGTACCCAAAGCTTTTGCCCTATTCACCGCTTCAACAATTAAATCAAAAATATATTGACTTGAGTATATTGTACCAACAAAAGCCCCTCTATTACAAAAATATTCTCTATCTACAAAAGAATAAGGTGCATGGAGTTGCTTGTCAACAATTATTGAAAATGTATTTTCGATTAATGGATCGATTAATATCGCTGCTCTATTTACAAAATATTCACGATTGCAAAAGATTCCACCCTCAAAATCTTCAACAATTATGCATTGTCCTAACATTAATAAACTATCAACTATTGCCTTAATAGCAACCTTATTGGATTGATTAGAAAGCCTTCTTATTCTTTCTCTGTATTGTGCATCAAATTCACCAGACAATCTGTCAATACTTCTTTCTCCACCATGAGTATCTAAAAATAAACCTATTGCCGTACTTATAAAAGTTTCATCTATATGATTGTCAATATCTGTTTCTATTTCAGAAAACATTTTTGCAATGCCTTGCAGCAAAGCAATTTGATTTTCCTCTTCTTGGAAAAACCATTTTGGAAAGGAAGTCTTTAATTTATTATACCATTGTTCTTGTGTCATATTTATACCGTTTCAATATCTCCTGGTATTATTTTTTGTGTATCACTTGGATCAATATCTCCTGCTGGTGCCTGTGTCTGGAAATTTGTTAAGTCATTGGTTCCACTTGGCCCCCAAAGTGCCATTATTGCGGCATCTGCATATACTCTTATAAATGATTCCCCTATGTCCAAATTTTCAATATAATCTCGCATACTGTCCGTAATAATCGTTGTATCGCTTTGTAGTGTGGCATAATTCGGCCCTGCTGGATTAAGTGTAATATTTGCTGTCCAATCCAAGGAAATTGCTGTAGCGCCCTTTATTTCAATATAAACACCAGCCGCTCTTTGTCCTGCAACTGCTGTTTTAACTAAATCAATTAATGCGTCATTGGCCGTTCCATTTGCGTCTGCAATATATAATTTTACCCTTGGGATTCTAAAAGCATCACCAATTGTAACTTCACCACTCTCGTCCCATTCTTTCACAACTGTTATAAATTCTTTTGCTGTTGCATATTCAACACCAGAAACATTTAATACTGTTGATCGTATCGCGTCAAGTGTTGCTCCAGCTAATTGCTGAATAAGTCTTTTTATTGTTTCCCTATATTCCGCATCTATTTCTTCTTCTGCTCCTCCAGATAATGCTTCTTCATTTGTTACAATAATGCTAGGATCGGTCAATGATGTTTCAACAACATTTATTTCATCTGCTAAAACATTTCCAGCAATTCCAGCCTCCATTGCACGAACAGAAGCATTTATCTCTAAAGCAACCAAAGTCACAGCGGAAAGGGTTTCATATCTTTGTGAATTACCATTAGCATCAATTGTAGTTTTAACAATTGAACCAGCATCTATAAAAACATCTCCACCCAAGGCGTTAGGTCTTGAAAATTTAACAATTCCAATTGCTTTTTGTGCTTTTGGTCTAGCAAAAGCATCTCCAAAATGATCTACCGCAAGATTCTCCAGGTCATTGTTGTCAGCACTTGCAAACATTGTTTTTTTGAATTTATCTAATAACAATCTGGTTATTTCTTGTGCAAACACAGAAGGAACACCTATTATAATATCATTTATTGATCCGTCATTAAAATCTGTTAATGCTGGTTGTCTTATTTGTGTTTCGTTTTTTCCTATATCATAATATTCTTTTTGGGATCTTGGCGTAGTCATGTTATTCTCCAAATGGTTTAAAATTTATTTCTGTTTCTCCATAACCTATTAAATCAATTCTAACTTTTAAAATAAATTTATCTGGTTCCTTATTAGTAGTATCAAACGATACTCCTAAAACTTCTTTTATTCTTGGATCTTGTATTAATTGATCTTGTATTTCTAGGGCAATTTTTCGTTTATTTGCCAAAGAAGCAGGAGCATTTTGATAATTGCCTAAACTGCAACCATAGTTTGGCCTATGAATAATTGTTCCTTTTGTTGTCATTATTCTTCTGAAAATAGCTTCTTTTATATTATCTAGTCCTGAAATTGTTTCCAAATTACCAGTATTTGTACGAACAAAATCCTTATAATGTCTTATATCTGTTCCATACGTTTCTGTTATATCAGCCATTATGCCACCGTTCCAGTTCCAGTAGTGCTTCCAATACCAGAATCAGGATTAACTTGAACCGCAATACCAGAAGGAATTATAGCATTTGTTGTAAATTCATCAAATATTGCTTGTGCAATTGCTCCACAAGCTTTATCTAAGGTACTCGCATCTATAATATTAAAAACAGATGATAATTCTGTCTTTAATTTTCCTTTTAAACTTGCTTGTGTTAATGCCATATTTTTATTATACCTCCTTATTATTTTTCAGTAAATGATATATCTGAATTTATCGCATTATTGTCAACTGGATTAGCTTTTTTAGCCTCTATGTTTGATTTAATTGTAACAAAATCAGAAGCATTTGTCGGGATACTTGTTGGATAACCAAGATTTCCAGCATGATAATGTTGTGCTATTTTTTCATTCATTGTTGATATTTCTCCTAGCACATAAGAAAGCAATGATTTCATTACATTACCCAACAATACTGGTTCCGTTGGATCTTCATTTAATCTTGAAAGAAAAACTTTCGTATCTGAAGCAATATATGTTTTTTTACCAGGATTTGACTTAATCACTACATTGTTATTCCCTGCTTGTTGTGGAATAGAATCTTCCCTAGAGGAAAGTCTTTGAATAACAAAAGATTGATTAATTTCTGGAGCTATTGCAATCAAAACAAGATCATTGACCTCTGGGGGCCCAAATATTCCAGAATTTGGCCCAACCATAGGCCAGGTTATTCTACATATTAATTCATAATTTTCTGGAAATATTTGTACTTTAGCGTTCCATATACTTCTATCTGATAAAAGTTCTAACTGTTTAATTTGTCCTGCTGCAATATATACTTTTCCAGCATCCAATATTTTGCGTAAAGCTTCTATATCATTTGATCTCATAATCCTTGATTGCTCACTTCTATAAAATTAATAAATTCTAAATTCATTGTAAAACCATCATCCCTATCCAAAGTAAATTCAATTGCTTTAGTATAAAACAAAGGATGAACCTTTCCTAATGTTTTTGCAAAAGTTTTTGCTACTATTGGTTCATAACCTCTTGAAATTAAAAAATTTTCTCTTGCAGAAACAAGACTTAGCCTATACAAATTTTCTTCTTCTTTATTTTTAAATTTTTTATTTTTATCCTCATCATATTTAGACAATCCTTTTAAATCTCCTTGTCCTATTTCTACTTTTATTGGTGTACCATTTCTAATCTTGGTTATATCAAATTCAACATCATCATCTTGAGATTGTTTCATTTCTTTGGTTACAAGTTCACCCTCTATCTGTTGTCTGCCTATTTCTTCCCAAACAGATTGCCCTTTTTCAATTAATAATTCCTTATTTCCTATATCTGAAACATTATAAGTTAAATATGGCGCTGGTTCTGGATCAAGAGCCTTTCCTTCAGAATCGAATTTTTCAATAGTTTGTTCTTCACGACTTATTCCAAGCTCCTTGCACCACTCGATATTTGCTTCTTTGGGAATATCAACGGTTAATACAGGTTCAGTTTTATTGGCTAGATTTACCGATCTAATGCGAACATTTACGCTTTTTTGACGGCCCAATTTACGTTTAAATGATAATGATTTTAAATTCTTGCCATATATAAATTGATATGCTTTTTTTTCTGTCTCTTTTAATTCAATTGCTTTCAATTCTTTACTAATTGCTTTATTTGAGTATAAATTTCTTGGTTTTGTTATAATTAATTTGTCCAATTCAACAAATACAATTAATCCTGCCTGAGAAACAAGATCAGTTATTACATCCCAATAAGACTCGTCTTTGCTTTTTCTTCCCCTTTGTCCATCTAGCGAACCCTTACTGTAATTATATTGAGAAAGTGTTGGCAAATCTTTGTCTGTTCTATTTATAATTTGTATTTTTTTAGTTGCTTCTAATTCATCCAATAAGCCCCTAATAACCTTATCTAAAGATCTAGTATAATCAACAACTTCTCCAGAATGAGGCGAATCAATCAATAATGCAGTATAATCACGCCCTTCTATTTTGATGGTTCTGGTATCTTCATCAAAATCAATACTTTCTTCGTCTGCAAATCCAACAAATATAGTATTTCCAGAAATTCTTTTACCATTTTTATCATATTTATTATCTTGTGGTTTAATAAGTTCAAGTATTCCATCTTTATTAAATATTTTTTGTTTATCTTCCATGTGAATCGTTATTCCTAGTGCCCTGATTGTTCTAGGATCAAAAGGAAAATTTCTATAATCAAGAGTGCAACTAAAAGTATCGGCCTCTCTATAACTATTTATATTGACATTTACTCTCTTCGCTATTCCAGTAAATTTAGATAATTTAATTAAATCTGGATCATCTTTTCTTCCGAAAGTTTCCCATCTAATATTAAAAGTAATTACTGCTTGAGGGAAAAAATAACTCAATGTAATTCCTCCGATTGTGGAGAAAAATGTATATAATAAATAATTCCATCTTCGCCTACTACCATAAGAGGATGGCACCAACATAAAATATTTGTTTCATGGATATTTTCTTCTCCTTTAGGAACCACATGTAATAATTCATCCATTAAATCCTTGGTATTTCTAAAAATGTTCCTGGGTTTAATTCGGTAGATGTTAATTTATTATGGTCATAAATTTTTTCCCATTGATTTACATCATTATAAAATTTAATTGAAATTTTTTGTAATGTATCTCCGTTAATGGTTCTATATCTTGCAAGTGGAAGAGTAGCTATTAATGCTCTTAATTGTGTCAATAATAAGGCAAGATAAATTCCTATATCATTAGTAGATCCCATTAGATTGTTAACATAACTAGACGCTGTGTATTCTCTTGGTTTTTTTGCTATTGCCGTTCCAGTAATATATGGCCCAAGATCACGTTGAATTGATATTCTTCCTATTCTTTCTTTAAATTTATATGCTTGGATTTGAGCATATCTAACCAATCCTATTGCCTTATTTATTGTATTGGCAACATTTTCTGCTGTAGAAACAACGGCCTCAACATATCCAGTAACGGCATTTAATGCTCCAGCAAAAATATTAATTGCATCATTTAAAATATCTGCAATTCCTATCGGTATTGAATCAGGAATATTGCTGGCGTTAAATTGAAAATCTTCTGCTGCAATAATTAAAGCTTGATTAATTTCAATTGGAACATCCTTTGATTCTTTTATCTTTTGATAATTTATTGGTTTATTAAATCCTATTATTGAAAATGATATCTGATAATCAATATCTCCCAATGTTTTCATACTAAATTTAACTTCTTCTATAAAACCATATCTTTTCCATTCGCCAAGTACTATCGATACCATATTGCCACGCAATCTCATTGCTTCAATTTGTTTTTGAATTTCATAGACTACGCCTTTAAACTTTGAATCATTATATCTTTTTTCACGAAGTTTTCCACGAATAGAAATAGAATCTTCTTCTGGCCCCAAAATATGAACCACTGGTTCCGAGTTGCCAGGATAATAATCTTTTACAATTCTTTGTTTTCCACCATATTCAAAAGGTTGAAGAGGAAGCATGTTTCCAATAAGTTTAATTCTGTTTGAATCTTGCTCTCCTGGTTTACCATCTATATATTCCCAGATTTCCATTCCTTCTTTAAAGTCTGGCTGATATGGCAAGGGTTTTATTTTTTTTGAAAATGGATTTGATAAAAAATCTTTTCCAGTTGCCTTTGAAGATCCATAACTATCTAACAATCCCATTATATCCCTCCAGCCATCGAAGGCATTAATGATGCGCCTCTAGCTTGAGTCTTATTTCTGTCTGCTTTAGACAATTGTTCTATTAATGTAAATGCTATCCTGTCAGGTTCCTGGTTCTCTTTAAATTTATTTTCTATCTTAATTCCACCATGAAAATGCTGGACATTGGAAACAACTGGAGCATTTTCTCCGGCAAATTTTTTATCAAAATCTTTCCATGTTTCTTCAAAACCAAACATAAAGGATTCTCTAACACCTTCTCCAAATTCTTTTCCCCAAGAGGACAATAGATTTCCTGCTCCAGTAAAATCTAAACTGGTAAGTCTATCTATCATTTGAGGAACTATTTGCATTAAATTAGTAAAATTTTCAATTAAAAATGCTATTAAAGATCCTAAACCACCAAAAATTGAATAAAGTCTAACAAATAAATCAGCAATATCTTCTAAAACAACAATAAATTGTTCTAATATCCATAGTCCAGCTTGTAGAAAGATTGTTTTTCTAAATAAAATTGATAATTTATCAGTTAACCAATCAAATGCTTTTGCAAATGGATAAATAATTTTTCCAATTGCATTTTTTGCTCTTAAAACAAGTTCACTAAATTTAGCCAATATTTCTGGTAACGCTTTTAAATCTTTTATTTTAGCTATTGCCGCCGCTCTCGAAAATAATTGAAACATTCCCAATATTATAGTTAAAGGAAAAAATAATTTTGTAACTACAAAACCTAATATTCTCAAAATAAAACCTAATCTAAAAATATTAGATCCCAAGAAAAATATTCCACCTATAACTGGTTTTAAAAGTTTAGATAAATATGGGAATATTTTAAGTAATGTTCCGAAACCTCCGATTATGGAGATGATGCCCAAAACACCAAAAGTCTTGGCTGATTTGTGTAAGTCAGATGATATTCTTTTTAGTTGCAATGCTAATACAATTAAATCCTCAATGCTTCCTGACATTGGTTTAATAAATTTTGTAAAGTTATCGATAACTGTTCTTCCATGAATATGTATTGCACTTTCTATTTGTTTAAGAAAATTTACTCCTAATTTATTTAATAATTCACCAAGTGGTAACAATGCTCCATTAACTCCGACAAAAACATTTTTAATTCTTTCAAATTGAGCACTTATTAACTCTGTTCTTCCTGTCAAAACATCAACATCTTTAGAAAATTGATCTAATGCTTCATTAACAAGTCTAAATCTTTTATCAGGAGCAAGTTTATTGAATTTTTCTGTTTGTCCTGCAAATTCTCTCATTGCCTTTGTTTCTACTGTTAATCTTTGAAAAAATGTTTGTGATTGTAAAGCTCGCCCACCCACAGCACTTTGTAATTGAAATGTACTTTCTTCTGGAGCAATACCAAAGGATGGAGCAGCTTTTAAAAATTTTCTTGATAAATCAATAGCTCCTTTAAAATTAGCTCCAGCAAGTCCCTCTGGAATTAACATTGGAGCTAATAGTTTGGTCATATTAACTAATTCTTTTTCTGGGAGGGCAAATTCTCTTGCTACCTTTCCAATATCTTTCAGAATTATTCCTGAAACTAACAATTTTTCGTTAAAAGTATCAATTGGCCCTATTAATTTTTCTCTGTTTGCAGATATTGAGTTAACAAAAGTTAATTGAGCATTGCGAAAATCTTCAAAAGCGGAAACAGATTTAGTTATTATTCCTAATAAACCCCCTCCTCCCATTCCAAGATTTGCAACAACTCCTATACCTAATCGTTGAAAATTTATTATTGCATTATCAACTGAATTTGATAATTTATCTACTGAATCAGTTAAAGTTTTAGTTCCTAATACTGCGTGACCTATTTCAAACCTAAATTCAGTAGCAACTTTAAATAGATTTGGAATCATTTTCCAGATTCCTTTCTTAGAATCTCTTCCAATTGGTCACATACTATTTTATATTTCCATTGTTCCATATTCATTATATCATCAAGCCTCAAACTTGTATAGCGAGTTATCCAGGTTATTTGTCTCCAGAGATTTTCACTAGATTGATTTGAGGCTTTTTTACTTCCCCCAATATGTCTTTAATCCCCATTTGCAATTCACCATATTCTTGATATGTAAAAACTTGATCTAGTTGATCTTTTTCAAGGCCAGATAAAATTTTGCCATTAACTGAAATAATTAACATTTTAATTATTTCCGATTGCAACATCATTGCAAAAGACATTGCATTGTCGCCAGATTTAACAGCAACAAGTTGTGCTGCCATATCCTGATCTTTTATTTCGGGTTCCCTTACTTCTACTTTCTTTCCAGTAGATAATACCATTTCGTAATTCATTTGATTCTCCTTTTTATATTTACTTTTTATATTTATTTGCCATTATTGCTCTATGGATTTGTTGAGCCTTTTTTTTGCTAACTGGCTTTTTAGTTGCCTTAATTCTTTTTCCTTTATCCGTTCCATGACAATGAACAATAACGTAACCACCCTTTACCTTTTTAATCATTGCAAGTCCTCTTTTAATAGGGGAAATATAGTCAATATATTTCCCCATATTTAAAATTAATTATAATTTAATTCTTCCCGAAGCTTGCCAATCTAATCTTTTAGTTACTTTTTCGTTTAATCCACCAGATCTTTTTGACATTTTAAGTTGCATATCATAATAAACATAACTTGCCGTTTGTCCATTAGGATATTCTTCCGTTAACAACATTGATATTTCATCAACGCCAATACCAACAAGATTTCCAGCAATAATTGAATCAACAATATCTTCAACTGTTGCATCCTTCACTTCAAGGTCAACGCTTCCGCTCCATCCTAGAATTGCCTGATCCCCTTCTGGGATTTGATTGCCAACATAGTTTGATCTTGAAAAATCAGAATCTTGATTTGCTTCAAAAGAAGTTATGTTTAGCAAATTAACTGGTTGCCCACTTTTAAAAAGTCTCAATTTGTTTTGATGTCCTCTAATACTTGCCATATTATTCCCCTTCCGTAACGACTACTGATTCCCCTATCTCAGCAGTGAGCACAATATATCTCATGCTTGAGTATATGCGCCTCTTGTATAGAAGTTTAAAATAACCTAATCCAATACTTGTATCAGTATTTAAACTTTCTGAATCAACCAATCTGGCATTTCCACCAGCAACCTCATCATCACCTGGTAAAATTCCATTAAGAATTAAACCATTATCCCAAGCTAACAGTGCTGCTTTAACCGCTGATCTATTACTTTCAGAGTTAACAGCGTTTTGATAATTCTTTAAGAAATAAGTTATTGAATCTTGTAAATAATCAGCCATGCGCCTTCTCAAAATTGTTAATTTTGATGAATTTGAAATTTGAGTAACAATTCCTGATTTTAATTTAATTCCAAAATCAGCATCATTCTCAAAAGCGGCAACACCAGCATCTTTTAGGGAAACATAGTTTGCCCTATTTAATTTATGATAAACATCTGATGCGCCCAGGGTAAAGGCTATATTTTCCGTAAAAGCTGGATCAATGTGTGGAGAGGTATTGCTTATTATTGATGCAACCCAGGAAGCAGGAGATTGCCATGTGTCTACGCCATCAACAACCGTTTTAAGATGATTAAAAGCATAGATAATGCGCCCATCTGAATCTCTATATGTTGCTGCATCTGAAACCGTAGCCGAATATGTAATTGTTTCATCATTTGGAGCAAGAATAACCATTTTGTCTGGAGCGTTTACCAGATGTGTTTTAAGATACCCACGAATTGCGGTGTTATATTTGTCTGTCCACAAAACATTTCCAGATCTTTCTTGTTCTGCAACTGCAATTGCTGTCTGATAATCAGTGTCAGCAACCGATCCATCACTTCCACTTGTTAAACTTGTAAAAGTTACAACATTTTCTGGTTCTTCGGAAGTAGCGGCTGCGACATAAACTGGAACTATCAACTTAGAAGATCCGAAAATCTCATTTAATTGTGTTTGCGTTTTACTAATTATTGATACATTGTCAAACACTTCATCTGGCAGTACTGCACCATCATTGTTATCATGGAAAGTATATTTCTTTCCAGAAGTAGATCCAGCTTCAACCTTGTACTTAATATTGTTGCCATAAGCACCCTTATATTTTGCTTTAAGGGTTAAAACTGTTTCTGGATCATTGTCTGCAAGACTTGCACTTGCTTGCGTTGCTCCAGAAGCAGCACTAAGTCTGATTATCTTTAAGATACCAAACTTTTTGTTTTTAAGCTGTAAATTTCCCGAAAATCCAGATTTCCCGAAAATTTCATGAAATTCACCAATTGAACCAGCCAATGTTAATTCATTTACTGGCCCCCTCTCAAATTCTCCAACCAAAATTGCAGTGTTAGCGGCAACCCCTTGAATGTTAGGAGAAGGGGTCTGCTCGTTAATGACTATGCCGTCAACATCGTCAAATTCGGCAGGATTCGTCGTTCTGTAAATACTCATAATTTACTTCCTCCTATATAGATTTTATTTCTTCAACCTCATGCGGTATTTCCGTATGAGACTCAAGACTTTCCACAATGTACTCATTTTTCTCAAGAAGAGCATCACAATTCGCCAATAATCTTATTTTTATTCGCCATTCTCTTGTTTGACTTGTCACTTCTGAATCCTCTTTCATAAAAGAGATCATATCATATCTACATATTATATTATAATAGTCTGTGAAATTTAATGAAAGCCCCATTTTCGGGAATTGTGAATTAAATGCTTTAAAAAATTCCTGATAAAGATCGTTTCTTTCTTTTTTATTACGACACCATATGTCTAATTGTAGTTTAAAATCATATTTTCCCACTACATATCTAATGTCGGCCTTATGATTGATAATTGATCCTTGACTATGTATATATGGATTCATTTCTGGAGCATAATCGGCATCTCCAACCTGTATAATTGATAAAGAAGGATATTTAAGTTGCGTATTTGCTGTAGGAAATTCATAAATTATTTGTTCTAAGGTAGGCATTCTTGCCCCTAAATAATCTCCTATTTTTTTTATAATCTCTTCGCTTACACTTTCAACATCAAGCACGTTTAAGCTCCATTTCGATATTTTCCAAAATTACAGATATATTATTTTCCATTATATGTTTTGGCACTTGTCCATATTTGGATATTTTAATTTGCGTTCCCTTTGCTAATTGCCAAACATCAGAAGAATATTCTGGAGGCTGTGAGGAATCGCGTAAAACACGTTTGGCCCATTCTAGCAGTGGTTTTATTGGTGGCGTGTAGGGTCTAGTACCATATTCTATTATTGGCGCGTGTGGAGCAAAATTGCCAACGGTAATTGAATTTTCATCCTTAATATAGTCCCAGGAGTTAGCATATTGCCCAGTGTCAACTGGAGAGGATCTAACTAATTCTGGAATACTTCTAAAAATTCCTTTTGTAATTGCATTTTTAACTTTTTCAATTTGGGTTTCATTAAATCTGCCAAGTTCTTTGCTAAATTCACTAAGTTTAATAGTTTTTGTTGGCACTATTTTCCCTTCTAATACCTAGTTTGGTCAGATAATCTTCTAACGTGGACATTCCAAGTGGCATAATCCTTCCTTACATTAATAACTTGATATAGATCATCATCAATTTCATAAAATTTTTCTATCTTAGAATCATTAGAAAAACAATTCACATCATTCTCATTGGGATAATTATATTGACTAATCATTCGTAATATTAAATCACCTTGTTTAAATATACCTCCCTCTACAAGTCTTAAATCATGTGACAAATCATAAATAAGAGGAGTAGGCAATATTTGTGTTTTTATTTCCGTTGCTGTTCCATCTCCAGGTTCCGAACCTGTCCATGTTCTAGTTATTTGATAGACATAAGATTTTATTGCCCCAATTTCATCAACCGCTTGCAATGCATCGTTGGCAATTGCTTTAATATCTTCAATAAAATCAGTCATTAAACAATTACTCCAACATTTATGTTGTTTTTGTTTATATATTCTATGTCTAACAAATTAGATAATTCTTTAAGAACTCTAGTTCTTTCTTTTTTCAAATCAACAAAAGATTGTCCTTCACCATAAAACTCAATATCCCCTATTCTACTAAGCCCTGCCTTTCCCAAGGAACTTACAAGTTTAGTATCAATTGCATCAATTTTTGTTAATGTTGCCTTTACCAATGTTTCTATTTCCAGCGTAAGATTTTCAAGTCTATCGTGAACTAAACTATTATAATGAGTGCTTGCTGGAACAAGTGTTTTTCCAGGCCATCCAAGCAGAGTTATTATTTTCATTTTTTTTGAATCAGATAATGCCATAATTTTATCCTTTTCTTTTTTTCCAAGATTGTCCACTTTCCGACATAGCAATGGCAATTGCTTGTTTCCTCGAAGTGACAATATTACCTTGTTTATCTTTAAGTGTTCCGGCTTTAAATTCTGCCATTACTTTATGAACTTTATTGTTGTTGTTTTTCTTTTTTCTTATAACTTCGTTTAATTTTTTGTTCGGGTTTCTCATCTTTAATATCCTCCGTAGGATTAATTTTGTTAACCTTTATTTTTTTATTTTTTATTCTTCTTCTGCTCATTATGCTCATTTTAGTCTCCCTTTTTATTTATATATATTATGAAAACGAACTATCTCTTTTAAGGAAATAGCCGTTTTCATAATATGCGGAAAAGTTTATCAGTCATTAAGCTGATTCTTTCCACCATCCATAAAGCAATAATACTGCATTTGTTAATGCAACATTTGTTCCTGCATCTGTTTCGTCGTAAGCAACTGTTAATGTTGATCCTGCCGCAACTTCAGCTTTCGCAGCAACAAGATTCAATGCTTTGGCAACATCAGCAACAAGCCCGTTCTCATGAGCTGCCCTGGTGTCAATTTCTGCTACAACATCAGATCCATTTTTTAAAGAAACCTGAGTATAATTAGTATCAGAAGCAGCAAGTGTCGCTCCATTTACAATTACAACATCAGTTACTACACATTTCCTGTGTGCATAAAAATACGCCCCTGCGATTATGGCATCATCAGCACTCGGAGATCCGAGTTGTAACGATACGCAAAAAGGGGTTCTTTCTTGATTCTGTGCGCCCATTTAAAACCTCCAATTAAAAGAAAAATCCATATAAAATAATAATTGCATCTGTTAAAGCTGTTGATACTGCATCTTCTCCATCTTGAACTACTTCAATCGTAAAACCAGTATCTCCATCAACCGCATCTGTTCTTTCTCCAACGGAAACATCTGTTACTGTAACAACATCTTCTGTTGCTGAAGCAGAAAATTTACTATCATTATCAACCGCTGTTGCAACCTTCGCTGCAACTGTTTCTGCATCATCATCTGTTGCTATAGTAGTAATTTCGACGGCTCTATCAGCACCATGAACAGGAGCACTTGTTCCGTGATTATCAATATCTATCCAAAAAGCAACCGTTCCAACATTATCTGATAATATAAAGTAAGTTCCGTCTAAACTACCTGAGTCATCGGCTAAGGTTTGAATAGTTGTTATTTCTTTATATCCTTCAGTTTCTTCATATTTAACGGTTAATGTTGATTTTTGAGCAACAATGGAATTGTTCTCGTTTAAATTCATTTCAACACCTTCGTCAGCACTTAAGCCACCGTCCTTAGAAGGTCTGGTATCAAACGAAGCAATTACATCACTACCGTTTAAAACAGAAACTTGAGCAAAGTTATTTTCATCTTCGCCCAACGTAGCGCCATTTATTAAAATTGCCTTCTTTATTTTACATTTCTTATGATTGTAAAAATAAGCTCCAGCAATTACAACATCATCGGCGCTTGTAGATCCTAGTTTTAAAGGAATAGCAAAATGTGTTAAATCTTGATTTTTAACTCCCATTAAAACCTCCCAAATTCATATATTTGGGGAAAAGAATTACTCTTTTCCCCATTATATGTTTAAATTAAGCCGCAACTGCTGTGGTTGTAGTAATACGGCAAATCTTTTTATCGTCTGCGGAAACTTTCGCATGGAAGGCTTTAACAGCGTACCAATGTGTTCCTGCAAAAACCCATTCCCTATGAAGAATATCATAATCACTTTCGATTTCCATTTCTTCAGCGGTCATGAAACCATATGCATTGGCCTTGCAAACAAAAGCATGATAGGCTTTTTTGCTATCAATAGCTGTGCTTGCTGGAACAGTATCAACAACAACTAGGGCCATATTTCCGATACGTCCCTTGAAACCAGGAACATTGTACCAAGGATCATTTGCATCTGCCTTAATGAATCCACTGGTTGTATCGGTTAACATGCTTAGATATTGTTGGCTATGCATAAAACATACCATTGCATCTGGAGCCTTGTCACCAAAAGCGGTTATGATTCCCTGATGCAATACTGTCATAGACATTACATGTCCTGCTGCTGTAGCTAAGTAACCCTGTGTATAATTTCCAGAACCATTTATCTCAGCAATTAGCTTTGCGTCAACTTTTTCAGCCAAAACTCTCGCAATTTGATCTTGAACTGCGGAAAAAATCTTTTCTTGTGTTGCAGCACTTTTACGAAGTGCAGCCCTACGAACACCAACCGCTTTTCCAGCTTCAAAAATAGTAGCTGAAAATGAATCATCTTGCAACTTATCTACTGTTAAAGCTTCATCCGCTGCTGGTTCCTCTGCGTCACCAATAGCCTTGAAATATGGAAAATTGATTGTAGTTCCTGGTTCTCCTGTTAACGTATCGTCGGTAACAGCAAAAGCACCATAAACTAATTTTTTATCAAAATAAGCGTCAATATGGTCTTTCCATACTTTCGGCTCAAAAGCAAAATCTGCTGGCAATGTAGCACCCATTTTAAACTCCTTGTAATTAAATTAATCTTTTTTCTCTTGCCTCCGCCATGAGAGATTTATAAAGAGAAGGATTTTTCCCATACAAATTACCTTTTTCGGCAAGTGTCATCTTGACAAATTGCTGTAAGGTTAATGTATTACCACTGTCGGGATTATGATTTTCAGATCCACCTTTATCATTTTCAACGGTAGTGCTGGAAGTTCCAGCCTGGTTATTCCCAAATGCTTTCTTGGCTTGATCTGCAAATCCAAGAATTTGCTCATCCGAAAGCTCATCATTTTCTTCAAGTTCATTAACAGCTTCGCTAATTAAAAACTTGAAATAATTATAAGCCTTTTCCCCTTTTAATTCATGTTCTCTGGCAATGCTTCCCATAGCATTTTCAAATTGCAGGGAATCAACAGTCTTGGTTAAAACACCAATTTGTTCTTCTGGAGAAGCATTCTCCTCCTCAATTCCCAATGCCTTCTTTAGTCCACCTTCCAAATTGCCAAATTTTGTACTTAAATCATCGAATTTAGTCCGTAAATCCTTGTTTTCGGTACGATACTTGGCACTTTCTTTGCGAAGATCTTGCACATAGCTTTTAACCTTCGCTGAATCTTTCCAGAGAGGATCATCATCACCAGGAGGATTTTCCCCATCTTGTTTAGTTGGAGGTTGATTCCCAGAATCACCCCCTTTGCCCTTATTTGGGGCATTATTGTTTGAAGAATCATCTTGATTCCCCTTACTTGTGTCTACGTTCTCCACTGTAATAGTCATTTTTGTCTCCTTCTTTAATTATACTATTTCAATCTGTGAAACACAACAAATATAATACATATGCATATAATTTGTGGCAAGTTAAATTTTTATTCTTTCAAATAAATTTCTAAACAGCTTTGCACTAATAAAATAATTATCATATTGGCCACAAAAGGGACATTGTAATTTGTTTTTATTTGCCGAAGTATGTTTTTTTGAAATATATGATTCTCTGCATTTTTTACAAATTACTATTCCCATTTCCCATTTATCTTCTTTATAATCATCAATATCTAATATACTACTCATTTTCCCATGATTCTTGATATGGAATAACAACTGCTCTATCATTTGGCCTATCATTTGCCATAAATATTCGTTTTTCCATTACAATACTTCCATCTTTTCTTTTTCTGCGATAAATATATGTAAAAGGTTCATTTAATTCAACTATAGGATTTTGTTGAGCAGCTTGTTTTGAATCCTCTCCTGTCCTGGCATCCATCGGATGAAATAATGCTTTCATCAGTTTCGGCATTTGTCCTGAATCTTTAATATCCTGCATTGTTTGTTGTTTACTTAAATTATAAATATTGTGCAATTCTGTTCTGGCAATCCTGTGCAATTTCCATTCCTCTAATTGAAAAGACTCTGACAATCTTCTTATTATCTCTGAATAGCTTATTTGCTCAATGGCGGCCGTTGTTAAATTCATGGCTATTCTTGATCTAACATCTTCAGAATAAGCATCTAGGGAAGCCTCGTAACGATTAACAAGCAGATTGTTGGTGTCCTGGGATATTTCAACTACATTTATATTAATTGGAGTAATTGCTCCAGTAAACTTTTCTTCAAACTTCTCTATCTCAGCATGTGTGTCATTAATTCCTTTTATACTTATTTCTTTGCCAGCATCAGTCATTTCATTTTTAAGCGTACCACTCATTTGAAGTAGTGCTGTGTCAATCTGAATCATTACACCACGAAGTTTCTGAGCAGTAAAAGTATCTCCTTTAAGCATGTCCAGTCGATCTCTAAGATCTTGCCTTATTTCCCTATATTTTCGCATCATTTTAATTGCTTTTTTATCTTCTAATTTTTCTATTCCATTTATATGGTTTGCTATCATTTTTATTATATCTTCATTTTGGAAAAGGCTAGTTCTTCTTTGTTCTTTTTCTAAAAGTTCTATTTCTCTAGAAGCTTGTTTTTCTTGTGTTTTTTGTATAAAATCATCTATTTCTTCTTTAATATAGTCTTGTTCATAATCTTTTCCACCTGCAACCTTTTGAACCGATCTATACTTATTATTTCTTATTGCTAAGGCTCGCCTTAAAGTCATGCCTGGAGTTACACCTTTGGCTCCAGTTTCAGGTTTTCTTGCCATTTATATTCTCTTTACTGTGCGAAGAAACTTGAATCCAGTTTGCAATGCTTTGATTGTTTTTCTTCTTATTTTATATTTTCCAGCAACCGCCATTAAGGCTGTTCCTGAAAGAATAGCTCCAGATGTTATTGCAAATTCTTTTTGAATAGAAGGTTCTTTTACTTTACTTGATATAATAGATTGTATTCCAGCAGCAAAAAGTCCACTTGATATTGCAAAAGTTCCTATTCTAAGTCCTTTTGCAATTTTGAGTGCTCCCTTTGTTCCTAAAGTTGTCTTTCTAACAAAACGCAAAGCTTTTGTCGCAACCGTAGTTTTTTTGCGTTTTAATGCTTTATTTAATACTTTATAACCTCTTTCAGCTAAAACATATTTATCTTTAGCTACTCTTCTAAAAAATCTTGATGCAACTCCTCCGCCAAGAGCAACTCCAAATCCAGCAGCAAATTCATATTTAGCACTTCCACCCATAATTTTCGTATAATTACTTGGTTTATTTTTGACTTTAATTGGAACAATGTGTCCTTTTATTCTTCGAAATATAATATCTTTTTGTTGTTGCATCATTTTTTCCTAAATTTAGAAAATCCTTTTTTAATTTCTTTTTTATATATTTTTTCATCAAAGGCTTTTTTCTGAGTTAATCCTGCTAATGTTCCTAGTGCTGCAAAACCAGCTCCAAATCCCAATGCTACTTTACTTCCTGCTTTTAATTTTAATTTTTCTCCTCTTGCCACAAGAGCACCAGTTAATGCTCCCAAGACTCCAGATGCGGCCCCAATTTTAAAAACAACTTTTTCCTTTTCACCTTTTTTGAAAGATCTTTGTGCTCTTTTTGAAGCAACATTATATACTTTGAGAGTCCTTTTTGTTGTTACTTCAAGTTTCTTTCCTGTTTTTTTACGAATAGGAATAATTTTTCCATGTTTACGGATAAATGTCACATCTTTATTATTCTGCATTTTGTTCTTCTCCCTGCTCACCTATTCCTGGCATCCATCCACCACCAAAAGGATTAAATGCTGGCTGTGACAATATTTTTTGCATTTCCTCATCTAAATCTTCAATACCAAAATCTTTTGCTATATATCTCATTCCTGTTTCTCTTGAAATAAGATTTCCAGTAACAGCTTGGGAAACTAAACTTATTTTTTGCTGTAAATCTGTCATTGTCAACGGGAAAATAGGAGACCAAACTATTTCTATGTTAAAACTTTGCGGCTTATATCCTTCTGGAACTGTCACTGGAACTGATTCATTGTGTTCAACCAAAATTAAATTTGTAATTGCAAGTTTAAGAACTAAATCTTGTAAATTTTTAGCCAAGGGTGCTCTTAGTTCGTCTATAAGTTCAATCATTGGGCCATGCAATACTTCCATTGCTTTTGCGCTTTGTGCGTGACCAACGGCTTTTTCTGGATCTAATAAAACTATCCTGGCAATATCTTGTAAATGAAGTCTTACTTTGTCCCTCATTGCCATTGCTACCTGAACACCATTCATATTTGTTTCCAGGGCAGCAGCCTTGCCTTCTTTTCCCAAATTCCATGCTTTTGATGCACTTCTTATTAAAGCATCAATTTCTTCTTCGTCCATGCCACTAATCATAATCTGAGGATCTTGATTATAACCTACCGCTTGAGAACTTTGAGAAAGCGAATAATTCAATTCATCAATAAAATCAAGAATATCTTCAATTACACTATATCCGTCAACTGAATTTTTTTCATCTGAAGTTCTGAACCATTCTGCCTGAACAAAACCAAGCCCATGTTTTGCAATATTATCAACCATAAAGGGAATGTCTTTTTGATTTTCTTTATATTCTGGATTATTATATAAAGTATCTTCCATTTTACCCAAAATTAATCTATACCATTTTAATTTTGGATTTCCCTTTTCGTCTTTATCGTTTTCATCACTATAAACATATTTTATTTCAACTTGTTCTAGTTCTCCATCTGGAGAAAAAACAGGATAACAATATTTAGACAAATAATGTTCTATTTTAAATTTTCCATTAATTACATAAAATCTAACAAGACATGCACCTGCAATTAATTCCCTTCTAATTGGTTCCAATAGTTTAGATTTAAGATCTGCCGCTTTTATTATAAATTTTAAATAATTTTCAGTTTCAGGATCTTCTTCTATTCTAAATTTAGGAAAGACTTGTTCTCCGATTAATTTTGAAGTTAATCTACTTACCAATACGGCAGAAAAATTATATAACAATCTTGGCTTTCTATTTCTAACTGGAACATAAGTTCCATCAAAATTTTTCGTTTCATCCCACTCTAGTAAATGATCATATTGCCTTGATTCATAATATGCATCATACATTTCAAGCATTGGTTTTCTTAATTTAATTTCAGCATCTTCAGGAAGTGGAACACGGATTTTACCGAGATTATTTTTAACACGTTGACTAGTTCTGCTTAACATTCCAGCAAATCTGCGTTTCATATGTCCGAAATAATACCATTTATCCATAATTACCTCTTCTTCTTCATTTTCTTTAACATATTCTTGATAATTTTTGTTTTTTTACTAATGTTTTTATGACTTTTATAATGTTCTGCCTTGCTAACTGTTTTAATTGTTTTCCAACCACCTTCCCATAAATTCCTTAAATGCCAATCAATATGTTCAATTGATTCCGCAACTGGTAGAGTGTGGTGTTCATGATATTCTTTTGCAAATCCATATCCAATTTTTTTTGTTTTTTGAATATATCTTTTTTCTAATTCAAGACTATAAATTATTGACTTTCTATCTTTAATGAATGGAATTATTCTTCCGCCTATTCTTCTAAAAATTATTGATCCTGATTTATACTTCTTCATTTTTTCCTGATAGCCTTTATTTTACCGCCAATCTTCTTAAATGTAATCCCTTTTCCCTTAGCTGTTATTTTTCTATGAATTAATGCTGGTTTTGGCAATTGTGTCAATATTTCTTTTTGATACTTTAAGGCATCTCTTTTTCTTTGTTTTGAAAATGTTTGTATAAATTTCTTAACACCATAACCTCCACGTTCAGGAAGCTCAAACATTTCAGCTCCAGCCTCTTTTACATATCTAGGAACATTCATAAAATGATATTCTTGACTTAGAGCTTCTGAGAATTGCCTTTTACTTATTCCTGCTTTTGCTTTCTTAATTATTTGTTCTTTTGTAAGATGTTCAGCTTCTTTAAATCCATGAAATAAATCATGTGTGGCATCCACAAATTTTTTAGCTTTTTGTGCTGCTGCTTCTCCCAGTCTTTGACTTATTTGATCTTTTCCATATCTCATCTTTATATTACCCATCATTTGTTTTGATGTATAATCTCTAAATATTTTTGATTCTTCTCTTATTGTAACAGGATCAAATATTCCACCAGGTTTATAAAACTCGGCTCTAGCAAATATACTTGATTTTATCTTTTTCCAAAGCCCGAAAGCAGCCTTGCCGCCCAATACTTGTTTATTGCTGTGATATAATCCGCTTTGGGTAAATTCTCCAATTTTAAATGGTCTTAATTTTCCACCAATAAATCTAAATATTGTTTTTTTCATTTTTAAAATCAATATTTTCCACGTAAAACCTTAAAACCTTTACCAATTATTTTAAATTTTTTGTTTAACAATGTCAACCCTCCAGCCGTTGCACCTATTTCAAGAGCAGTATTGGGAATTAAACCAAAACTTTTTTTGCCTTTGCCTTTAATTGATTCTGCTAGTTTTTGTCTGGCCTTTATTGCCATTGTTCCAATTCCCATAGTGGCACCAATTGCTGCTCCAGCATATAAGGGCTTTTTATTAATTACTATTATTCTTCCCCTTACATATCTAAATATATAATTATTAGGATTCATGTCTTTTCTCCAATAATATAATTTAATTCCCTATTTAAAAATACGACGTTGCTCACTTTATATTTATTATATAAGGTTTTATTTAATATTTCAAGATTTACCTTCCGCTCATCGCCGAAATGGATAATGGACTAGCTTTATATTTATTATGCACTAAATTCCAAATCATTTCCAAACAATCTGGACAATCATCATGATCTGCATGGGGATATTCTGTTATTTGATTAATAAATTCATGGGATAAAGCTTTATTAAACAAAATCCATTTGTGAGCAATTTTGGGTTCTAATCTGTGAATACGTTTATCCTTGTTTTCAGTATTTATAATATCATAAAATGGAATTTTAATAATCTTATTTTCCTTTCTTTCTCTTAATTTCTTTTCTGCTATAATGTTCGGCAATAATAATTCTCGATATAAATTTGTTTCTACACCAAATTTTTCAAAATTAAATCTATGGTGTGCTTCGAAAATTTGTTCTATTTGTTGAGTAGGAGGTATTCTTTTTGTCCAATCCCAATGAATTAATAACCGTCCCTTGGGTTCCTGGTATGCCACAAGCAAACAAGCAAAATCTCCAAGCCTACTTTGAGATGATTTAGTTTGTCCAGTACTAGGATCTAATGCACCACAACATCTGTTTTTAATATAATCCCATTCTATTATTTCTTTTGTTTCTTCAATTTGGATCCCCTGGGGAATTTCCACATACCAAGCAATATTTTCAAACACTCTATCATCTGCACCAAGAGGATCATTTTGCTTTTCCTTCATAAAAGCTCGCTTGCCTATTTCCATCAATTCTTTCATTAAATGCACATAAGATTCTTTTTCTGGCCACATAACGCGAGTATTTTTAAGCATTGCGTCTTTATTTTGTTCAAAAAACGCATTAGCGTTTTCTAATCTAGTTTCATCCATTATGTTCATATAAATCTTTTCCCATTCATTCCATAATTCTTTTTCCCCTGACCATTCAATGATTGATTTATATTTTTTGCTGGAATAAGCAGGATTTATTAACAATTTGGCCAACAATGATTGTCTGTGTAAAATAGTGCCCACTACTTCAATATTTGTGTTCTCATCTCCAACCTTGCCTATATCTTCCTTGAAATAACTTTCTGTTTTATCTCTTTGCTTTTCAGAATAAACTTTTTCGCTATGTTCTATGTCATCACAAATTATTTTTGTTGGTCTATGTGGCCCAAATCTAACCCCTCTAATTTGTGCCCCTCTACCCACCGCCATAAAATAAATTTTGGAATTTTCAGTATTAACAATAAAAGCCGTTTCCCCTGGATTCCTTTTGTCAAAAGAGATTCCATAAATACATCTAAGCAAGTCATTAGACAATATTTCATCTCGTATATCTTTGAGCTTTTGCACTGCAAGAGAATCTGTTGCGGAGATGATAAGGATGAATTGTTCAAGCGCATAGCAAGCATCATGGATAGGTTTAATGAGGGAAACTTTGACGCTCTTAGCTGAACCTCTCGGAGCAGCCCAAGCCCTACGATATCCCCTAACAATCTTTTCTGCTTGTTTTTCAAAATCTCTATGAAATTCATTGGGTTTATGCGTACAATAATGTTTGAAAAAATAAGTAGAAAATAAATCAAGATCAGTTTCGCATCTATCTTTAATCGCTTGCCAATATGTTTCATTATCATGATTTTCCCGTATGTCTTTCAACATATTCCAAAAGTCTTGCCGTGACATCGCCTGGATCTGGCTTTTTATCTTCATCTTCTAGTCCATTTCTATATTCTCCATATTTTTTAGGTTTTATCTTTCCAGCATACCATGATAATGCTTGAAATTTTGCTCTTGCTGCTGCTGCTGAATCCTTATCCGTGGCCAATAGAGATTCGTCAACAAGAAGCTCTGCATAATAATCTGCTTGTATTTGACGCGCGCGCGCGTAATTGTCAGAAAAGTCTTTGTATTTCAATAACCATTGATAAATAGTTTCCCTGGTTGGCATATCTTCTTTTTTGCATATTTTTATAAGGCTTTCGCCATTCATAAGTAAAACACATATATGATCTGCAAGTATGTTAGAATATTTTGTCGGTCTGCCACCCTTTGACAAGTCCCCTCCCTTTTCAAGCATCTGGCTCCCCAGGGCATTTGTGTATATTATATATTATATATTGTTTTTACAAGAAAAAAAAGAATTATAATTCAAATTTCTTTTTTAATAAAGAAATCAAATGATTTTGATAGTTTGCCAATTTTTTTTCATTTAGACAAATTGAAAGATTTTCATCTTCTTTTATTATGTTAATTATTTTTTCAACAATTTTTTTTATTATTTCATGATTATCATTCATTCTAAAATTATTCCTCTTTCAAAAGCCGCCAAAGCTAAAGTATAAATATCTTCCTCTATTCCTGGAACTGGATGATATTGTGGATTAAGATAATATTTTTTTATAATATCTAACAACCCACGCTCGTATAATTTATTGATTTTTCTTTTCCATAAACAATAAAACGGTTTAATATACCATTTGTGACCTATTGCGGCAAATGTTATCCATTCCAACAAATGAGAACTTTCATTTCCCTTGCCTTTGCACAAAAGAATTAAAACTGAACCTATCCACCATAAATACCACTGCCCACAAATTCCCCAACAATATTTATTTGCACAACATCGATATATAAAAATATCAAATCCCTGTCTTACACATTCAAAATAATTTAACGCTTCCCTAAATTGACCTTTTAAAAAGGGTTTCCAAAACGGATTAATACTAAATTTAAAAGGAACACGATTGTCATAAGAAGGCCAAAGGAATTGTTTCCCATATTTATCAATTTCATCTGCATATCTTTGAAATTCTTTTCCGAAATAAGAAGTACAAGCAATTGCCGTATAATTATCATGCTGATCTTTTCTTTCATCGGCTCCAGGGCGTCTATTATATAATCCAAATATTACTCTATCATAGATTTTTCTTGCAATAGCAAATAAAGAATTCTGCAATCTGTTTTTATCTTCTTCATCAAATAAGCCCATCTTTTTTAATAAAACATAACACTGAATAGTAAACAAAATAGGATTGTCTGATTTAGAAATATATAAACCATTTTTGTCTAAATGAGAAAGCCAAATATTTTTTAATTCTTTTATTTTTTTATCATTCATCGTCTGTGTCCTCTATATCAATTTCTTCTTCATATGAATTTTCAACAATATCAGAAGTATTATAAATAAAAAATTCACCACCGCATCTTTCACATTTATTTGTGCTCATGGGACAGATACCGCCACATACTCGACATGATTTTTCACACATTATTTTTTCTCCTTTTTTATATCCCTGACACAGCGAACTCTATCATTGCTGCTCCTGTAGTCCCAATACTGGAGGCCATTGTAGAGGCTCTGGTAGTACGCGCAGAGGTTACCGTCCGTAGTAGAGGACCAGTACCAAGTCTTTCCAAAACTACCTAGTTCTTCCCTATGTTCATACATCAACAATAATTCCATCCTAGTTGGCAAACGCCATCCTTCGGGATTATTCTTGAACTTCTCCATGGCTTCGTTCCATGTCATCTTGCCAGGCTCATCTTTTTCTGCTACTTCAAAATTAAATGTTTCATTTATTATCATTTTTCACCTTCTTTTAATGCTTCTTGGGCTAATTCATAACCATTATTTCTTGAATACCAATGACAATTTACTTTTGGCTCCATTATATCTCCACTCCAATTTAATTGATTTGCATATTGTTCAAGCACTTCCCTATATTTTTTATTTTGTTTTTCAAGTTTTTCTATATATCCATTGCATTCATACATTGCTGTTTCATATGGATTAACACCTTGATCACTATATGAACCCTTGTATTCAATTGCAGTTTTCCTTATGACTTGTAAATATTTATTCATTTTTCCTCCTCTTCCCTAGGGCGAGTAGAGAACTGTTTTTACACAGGAAGCCCTAGGTATGCACTACAATAAATTTAATTAAATTCTCTACTCATCTTTAATTTCTCTCTCTATTTCTTTCAACAATAAAGCATTGGGTAATTGTTTCAAAATGTTTCCTAATATTTGTTTTGTTTCTTCTTGAGACAAATCTGGCAAAAGCAACTTTGCTTTTTCTGGAGAAATACATCCTTGCTTTATTGCTTCACAAACAACTTCCTGCCTTTTATTTTTATCTAATCCTAATGATAATTCATATTTTGCTTTTTTATTGTTTGCCCTTGCTTCAAAAATTAAATTTTTATATTTTTCCAGAAATGTAACTCTTGCTGCAATAAAATCTCCAGACAAAATAATTGGCCTTGCCGTAAAATAAGCTTCTTTCATTTCTTGTGTCCAACAAACTGAATCGTTTTCGTTTAATGGTATCATTGCCCAAGCTTCATTGGGAGAAAGATGTCCGTCATTAATTCTATCTTTTATATCTGAAATAGTAGGAAAATGTTTTAATTCTAATCTACATCTTTTAAAAGCATCGAGTAATTGATTCTCTGAATAAACAGATAAATCAACTAGAAATAAAACAATTGCTGCTTCAGATAATTTTTTATCATAAATTTCACACATTGCTTTAATTACATTTTTTATTTTTTGCATACATTTTATTCCATTTCTCTTTTAAAATATTTTGGGTTGATTCAGAAGATTTAAAAAACAAATATGAAAAATCCTTAGTTTTAATATAATTATTCCATGTAGGTTCTATGTTTTTTCTTTCCATTTTTTCTATTTGCCAAATTATATACTCATCAAGTAAATGTGGTTTCCACAATTTTTTATCTATGCTAGTTCTCATCTTTTTCTTCCTTTATTTTTTTAAATATTTTAAAACCTCTATCTATAGAATCATTTGTGGATTGTGTTTTTTCAATTTGATACGCTCTTAAATTTGTCATTTTTTGACCTGAATTATATTCAGTAGCTAATTTTTCAGCATCTTGCAATAACAATCCAACCTTATGGCAATTTTTTACATAATTATAATTATCATGCATAACATAAAATCTTGCCACCAATGGAGAAAGTTCTATTCCTAGTCTTTTGACAAAATTAAGCATCTGGGAGTTAACGGTAGTATTTCTAATTGGATCTACTGTATATCTAATCTTATAAGCATCAATATAAGCATCCCAGGTTGCCTTGGTATTTATTTTTGAAATATTATTTTTTTTATCCATGTGACCTTTTAAGGTCACTGGAAGAATATTATTATTCCCTGAATTATGAATATTAGAAATAATACCATTACTTGATATATTAGTATTACTTGATATATTAATATTATCTTCTTCTTTATCTTTATCTTTATCTTCTTCTTTATCTAGAGTCGGAAATCCCGATTTATGAGATCGGAAATTTTTATCATATTTTGAATCCTTATCCTGTATTTTCAATAATTTGGGAAATTCAAATTCCCATATCAAATCATTTGTAAACAACTTTACATTGCTTTGACAAAGCATTGTGAATAACTTGTCAATGGATTGTAAACCACATTTAGAACCAATTCTCAATATCTTTGGAAGTTCTTTTTTAGGTATTTTAAACCTATAATGCTCTGTCCCGTCCCATATCGAATGACAATATTCTATAAACATAAAATATATAGCATATCCCTTATGATCTCCAAACTCAGTCATTAATTCAACTAACAAATCAGATTTATTCGCATTATTGTAATGTTTAAACCAAGGTTTCAAAAGTTCCTCACCACAAAAAAGGAGGGCGCATATGTTTTGGCTGAAAGAATGCGCCCCACCTTAACCTGGTTTACTTTCGTGAAGCAACCAGAAATTTTTCGGCTTTGTAGCCAAAACATGAAGTCATTTTATAAAAAATATATCATTTGTCAATAAATTTGTTTGATTAAACTTTTAACAATAATTATTTTGAGGATATAACATCTGGCTATATCCTCAGTTTTTAAAAAGGAGACTTTTGTATTTATTATTATACTAAACAATTTATTATTAGTCAATTTTCCACACTGATATTTTAATGCATGGCAAACAATCATCTGCATAAAATTTTCTTATTCTTGAATCTATAATTTGACCATCATCTGCAAATAATATGCCATTTAATGAATCACAAATTGATTTTAAATAATTGTCATTGTCTGGTTTAACACATGGAAATTTTCTCTTGACACTCTTAGGCCTAGTAATAAAGCAAACGATATCAATTCCAACAGAATCTAATAAGGGCAATTGTTTAAATTTTGATCTTACTAAAAAACTTAAAGATTGTTCAAATGTTGCCGTTTTTTTAGGCGTATAGAAATATCTTTTGCCTGTTCTTTTATTTGTTCCCTGTCTGGCTCTTAATTTCGGAAATGATTCTATTATTATTGTGAAATTATAATCATTCATAATGTTTTATATTTTATTTAATATTATAATAACAAGAAAAATAATGCTATAAATATTTTTTCCTTAAAAATTTACTATAAAATCCATTATTATCACAATGCATAACTTCCATGTCCCATTCATTATTTTTAAAATCTGTGATTAACAAGCCTATACTTTGATCCCATTTTAAAGGTCTTGAAAATTTGCAGTTTTTATCTATTTGATTTTTATCAGCAGTATGTCCCAAGGAATACCATCTATATTTTTTATCATGTCCTCTACGATAAGCTCTATCTGTTCGGTGAGAATGTCCAGAGACCCCGCTGCAAATTTCTTTATCAATTTCAATTTGTGAAGGATGTTTGCTTATACTTTCTCCATGCTTTATTAAAAAATCTAAATTAGGTTTATATTCTTGAACATACTTTATATTATATTTATTAATTCCGAGAAAATTTTTAATTTCTAATTCTGGTATTCTAGAAAGTTGTTTTGCGTCACTTGACAAAAATTTGTCCCATCTTGCCTCATGGTTTCCTTCTATAAAAATGATCTTTGCTTTTTTACATACTTTTCTTAAATCTCTTAAAAATTCAAGAAAAGAAGTCCTTTCATATTGCACATTTTCTGGATCTATTTGTGAATTGATAATTTTTAAAAATGGACTAATTGTAAAAAAATCAATCCCATCTCCTCCGATTATAAATTCATCTATAGAGGTTAATTTTAAATCTTTACAAAAGTTAAGAATATTTTTCCATAATAATTTATCATGAAATGGAACATGAGGATCACAAGTGATTACGGATTTTTTTATTAAACCCTCTTTATAATCCACAAGTATATTATATCATTTATTTAATGGGAAATGTTTAACTTTCTTTATTTGATTAGTTTCCTTGTCAAAACAATATTCTCCTGCCTCGATTAGTGGAAGGGCCTTTAAAAGAATATTTGCCGTTTCTTTCTTTACTGCTTCTGGAAGCGTTAACAAACAACATTTCTTAAATTTTTTACCGCTTTTACATGGACATGGCATGTTTCTTGCTAGTTTTTTCAATGGATTATAGGCATATCCTGGCAATAATTTATATACTATCTTAGAATTAAATTTTGTTTTTTCATCTATTTCGGGAAGATGACCTGTTTTATCTTTAGCAATAAATTCTTCCATATTATTCTCCAATTAAACCCTTTATTAAAGCATTTCCTATTCTTTGATTGTTTTTAAAATGTATATTGTAGACTTCCTTTATGTATCCCATGCTTGGCATTTTCTCATTTAATACATACAAAGTAGGCAACAAACTTATCTTATTTGTGGTGGTTTCGCTATTTAAGGTATTTATATTAAATTCAACCCAAAGCCTCCAAAATGGCCATAATAGGCAATATATAGGAAAAAGATACCAAATCATGCGAAACAACAAAATCATTGATTGTGGCTTAAATAAAACCAATTCTGTTAAGCAAGGGGAAAATCCCATCCTAAAGACATAACCCCAAAATATATTTTTAGCAATTTTCTTACTTTTAGGCGAATTTTTTGTCAAATATAAATAAATCAACAAAGCATGATACTGTGCGCAATCTAGTCCTCCAGCAAGTTTATTTTTATATATTTTTGATCTTCTATGTCCGAATAAATTGATTAACCTACATTCTTTTATCATTTGACAAATTATATGATTGTCGATGCTGGAGAACTCTCCACTTAAAATTTTTCCAGAAATATATAAAGATGTTTTTCGACAATAATCATATGTGTCATATAATTCTGATTTCATTTTTCTAATTCTTTTAATATTTTTTCTCTAAACTCATTTCTTAATTTTCCAATAATCATTGGTTTTAATTCTTTGAGAACAGTACCAACCACAATTATTTTCCAATCTTTGTTTTGCATAAGTTCACCAATGAAAGGATCATATTTTTTTTCAATTAAATCAACTGACTTATCATATACATGATGAATTGAATGATTATACTTTTCTTTTAATTCTTTCTCTATTTCCTCTTTTAATTGATTCGCGGCATGATCTACACCTTGAGAAATTGCTTTTATTGGTTTATCTACAATTTCATCTTTTAATTCCTTGGTAGCATGTCCAATACCCTTCACAACACCTTTTGCAGCCTTTTCAACTGCTTTAAATGGATTAAATCCCATTACAAACCTCCCTATAATTAAATTTATTTATAATATCATTCCTGTTTGCTCTAATTAGCCAATGATATATCTGAGGATATATTTTAATCATTTGCATTATTCCTTTATCATGAAACTCCCTGTGATGAACAATACAAAGTGGCATTAAATTATTAACTGAGTCTAATCCTCCAGCTCCTCTAGTTGTAACATGATGAGCGGCAATGTTTTGTTTTGTATTACATAAAAGACAAGGAAGAGATTTAATAAAATTAATTATTCCCTGGTCTGAATTTATGGCAACATCTTTCACAAAAATACCAACCATCTTCCCACACATAACAACGATTATGTCCACACATAGGACATATTAAATTAGTTTTTCCAAAATCTATGAATAAAATCATAACTTATTATACCTATTATTATATAGAATAATATAAGAGGAATATATACAAAAAATAACATTAATAAAGTCATTTCGGTTCTCCTTCCTTTTCGTTAAATCTTTCATTTAATTTGTTTTTGGTTTCAGATATTACATTAAACCAATTATTTCTATCACTTACCCCATCTTTAATAGAAGTATATATTTTGCGTAAACTTAAAAGTTCAACCTCATTTATAGCATCAAGTTTATGTTGTAATCTTTCTTCAAGCATTACCTGTGTCACGCCCATTTCAGAAAAAGCAATTATCATTTGTTTTGCTCTGTCCTGCAAAGGCATATCGGAACCAGTTTTAAGCGTTTTTTCACATCTAGTAACAGCATCCTCGACAATATCTGCTGGAATAACTTGCAATATACAAGCCCTTAATCTTCTTGTTGCTTGGGAAGCCACAACTTCATAAATATCCCTTGGATCATCAACTTTTTTTAATCCTTCTTTTTTTGTCCATCTTGCATGTTGCTGAGTAAATTCTCTTTCACTTCTAACATTATTTTCCATGTCCCAGGCAAAAGCAATATATTTTGTTTCACCAAATTTATTTGATACTTCCCTTATCCCATAATTAATGTTTCCCCAACATCTAGCTATAACCTCAGCAAGTCTTATGCTTGGCCCTGTAACCATTTGACCGCCCCTAGGGAAAGCATACATGGCTTTTTCAGCCAAGGAAACACGTTTGCAAGCATTTGCAATTGCTAAAGCAGCATTATTTTCATCCCTCTTACATTTTTGAGCGACTAAAATTTGTCCCTGAACTTCTTGAATTGCTCTTGCTGAATTTGCATCCTGAATTATAGAAACTTGGTTTTCATCATGTTTTATTAATTCATTTTCCATTTTAATCTCCTTTTGTTCTGTTTTATATCTAACAATTCAATTGTTGTCAACAACAAACATTTGTTTTTTTATCAAACACTTTAATTTTGTTGTCACCATAAACCTGTTTTAACGCCGCATCCATGCAATTTGTTGCTTCTGTCATTAATTTCTTCATCATATTAAGATTATCCTCTTTAGATAAATCTTCAATTTGTATGGCCATAATTGAGTTCATTAACCAATTTGTTAAATTAATTGCCACAAGATTTCTTTGTTCATTAGTCATTTTTCACTCCTTTTATTCATTTACTTATTCCCTTCCAAAAGTCCAATAAGGTAAACTTATTGCTTCAATATCCCTTGAATATCCTGGGAAATTATTTGTTTCAATAGCATTTGCGTAATTGTTTAAATCTTGCCTGATCTCTGTTTCTCCTTTGTCCAGGGCACCATCATCAATATAATATAGGGCAATATCATAAGGTTCTTCCTTTTCTAAACATCCGAAAATGAAATATTTAAAATCAATTCCTGTTGCCAATGTGCAAACAAGGTTATAATAAGCAGCCTGAGCATGATAACGATAATTCCAGATTGATTTTGAAAACTCTTCCATTGACGCATCTTTTGTCGTCTTTAAATCAAAATTAATACCATCCGAAACAAACATATAATCAGGTTTACAACGAATTATTAGGCCAGTTTCAGGATCTCTGGCATAAATACATTTTTCTGCTTGTCCTTTTTTAAGTATATTTTGAAGTTTTTCGTGAGAGAAAACTTTCTGAATCATAGTATTTGCCATGGAAAAATCTTCATAATTAATGACATATTTGCCAGAACTTTCAATTGCTGCCTTCGCTTCTTTATAATCCTTTTTTAATCTGCTCCCCGATGCTTTATAAATGGTTTCATCAGATACATACTTATTCATTAAAGCTCCTGGTTCCAAAACAGCTCTATGCACCATTTCGCCAATCTTAAAAGGATCTGGAACATCTTCTAATTGTGGATTAACATGTGCATGTAAGTATTTTAAAGGCGATTTCCTGAATTTATCTAAACGCCCTTTTGCAATACCAATACCATAATGATAAACATCATCATCAAATTTAAAAATACCTGTAAAATTGTTTTCTTCAAGTGTTTTATAAACCTCCTTTATTTTCTCAACTAAATCTGGAGAAAGTTTATAAAAGCACTTAGTCTGTAACTCCCATTGCTTTTCATGAATTTGCATTGTTTCCTCCCTTCAATTACGATAAAAATATAAGTACCACTTTTTACTAATAGGATCTTTTTGATCAATTAATTCATTTAAGAAATAATCTTTTTGAGATCTGGCAAATCGTACCTGTTTAATTGTTGTGTTGAAATAAAGCCAGGTAGCCACAAGATGAGCATCCAGTTTAGTGTCACAATCTAGTATCCGTTCATTTGTTACAACTTCTACGATTCTTTTACCATCAAACTTGCTTTTAATTTTTAATCCATAAGGATCAATCAGTCTACTAAAAACAATCTTATTCATGTTCCCCCCCCTAAAAGGACAAATTGACCAAGTTCCATCAAGATCTTGAATGCCCTTACAATATAAAGCATCTATTAATCCTATTGCCTCCATTGCGGTTAATTTTTCAGCATCCTTCTTATTTCTTGTCCAACAATTAAAAGAATCAAAAGAATCATCTGTTCTAACATAATAACCAGCAATATTACATAAATTATTTCTTACAACATATTTTTTTTCCATTTAATCTTCCTGTTTTTCAAGTTTATTAAGGGCACCGTTTATCTCTGCTTGCGCCTGTAAACAAAGACCTGTTTCCCTTGCCAGTTCCCTACAAACTTCCATGTCCTTATTCCAAAGAACATAGTCTGTTAAGATGTTTTGGAGCTGGTGGCGCCGTCCCTGAAGTTCCCGAACTATTAATTTTGCCTGTTCAACTGTAAGATTTACTGTAACCATAAATACCTCCTTAATTAATCATTGTTTAATTATTTATCGTACAACTTAAATCAAGTCAAGTTATTTGTTTATTTTTTTTGTTGACAAAAATAAACTATTTGTTATCTATATAGATGTTTGATTATTTAAAACACTTGTTAACCCTATAGGTTTTTAAATTCAAACCAGGGGGAATATAAGATTCCCCCCTTGTTTCCCCTGGAGGAAAAAATGAAATTCTTTAAAAAGGTTATCATAAATCAGGAAAGATTAAGGGCAAACGGCTTAAGAGAATTTAGAGAAAAACATAATATTGGATTAAGAGAATTATCCAGAGAAGCAAATATTTCTCCAGCCAATATTTCGTCAATTGAAAGAGGAAATACATATACTAAGGATAAAACTGCCATGAAATTAGAAACTGCTGTTATAAAACTGAGCGAAAACAAATAAATTATTTTATTGTATCTAGGTATTTTTTAATTTCGCTTTTAGTCTTTTCGGTTAAGCCATCTTTATCAATCATTTTTATTATTTCAATTGGTTCCTTTGGTTTATTTACTTTTGATTTTATATATTTAATACACTCGGCAATATCATTCTTACCTAAAAAAGTCATATCAATATATTTTATATCATCCTCATCCAATCCTTGTTTCCTAGAGAATTTTCTCAGTAATTCTTCTCCATATTTTATTGAATTAATTGCCTGTTGTTTTATTTCTTTAAATATATCTATTTCTTTTTCTACAATATTAGTTGCTTCAATGATTTTATTTTTTTCCATAATATTCTCCAATATTAAGAAGCCATTGATATTCTACTGGTTAAATTTAATTCATCGGTATCATCTGGTATCGAAAACTCTATGTCCTCCCCATCTTTTTGAATAAGACTAATTACACCAGCCTTTTCTATTTTTATTTTATAATTTATTGATCCCAAAGAATCAAATTCACTACTCCAAGGAAGATACGCAAACCAATATCCATCGTCATTTGTTGTTTTAATGATCTTCTTTGACATCATTTTGTTTGCCGCTTCGCAATATTCGTTTGCTCCAATATTTACCTCAATGGTAACTGTTGCTGCATTTATTGGATTCTCTTCTAAGTCCTTAACATAACCATATACAAGCGCCATATTGCCCTCTGCTGGTTCCAAACCACCAAAGACATATGTAATGGTCAAATAGTCTATTAGCGGCGTTTCTGTGCCATCCTCGCTATCCAGAATGATGTAAAATTTAATTCTTTTGTTTTCTTCCAGTAAACTATCAATTTCTGCGCTTAATTCTGCTAATGTATTTGATTGAACTATTGACTTATCTGATGCAACCCAATTTGCTCCATCATGATAAAGATAATCATTTCCTGCTTTGACAACAAAATATACTTTATTGCTTCCTGATTCTGTTATTGATCCAACAATGGAAGAAATTGCACTTGCATCAAAGTAATTCAATGTTTCAAAAGAACCAATTGATGCATATTGTTGTAAAGTCATTGTGACTATAAGATTATCAACGTATCCCTGTGTGTTTGAATCTGTAAAATGTATTTTAAATTGTCCATAGGTTTTATTTAATACTGGCAATGTTGCTTTATTTGCCAAGAAAGTGGCCAAATCATTAGCCTGTGCATATGATCCATCACTAACAGTCCATGCGTTTCCATTCCAATATAAATAATTGCCTGATCTTTCAATTTGTAAACTATATCTTTCAGATCCCTGGGAAACCACAACTAAATTTGTCAATGCTTGGATTAATCCCAATCCAGTATGTTCCATTTCTGGTAAAATAACAGCATTGGTCACATAATGATTTTCATTTATTGTAAATGCAATAGAATCAATAGATCCTAATATATTTGAATCTTGAAATACAACTTTTACTGTAACTCCATTTCCTAACTGAGCACCAGGAAATGTTGCTATATTCGCAATCCAAGCAGCAGCTGTCATTGCTGTTGCATAAGTATTTGAACTAGCGGCCCAAGCGGCACCATTCCAATAATATCCATTCACAATATATTTGGGTGCGTTTATACTTGTTATTGTTGGAGCGCCCAAAGAGGCGATATTGTATAAATAAGATTGTATCGGACATTGAACAATGGTTTCAATATAATCTTTTTCTGGCAAAATATATCCAGCTGCATGATTAGTTGTATGTTGAACCGTACTGAATATTTCTAGGTCTGAAAACTCACCATCGGCAGTCTGTGTGCCCTGCCTTCCACTTCCTATATTAAGAAAATTTACTGCTGATCGTGTTCCTGTTCCAGTTATAGTTGATCCTAATTGCTCCATTTGTCCATTTGATTTATTTTCTACGAATAGTCTAGTTTGGCTCGTAGAAAAATTAAAGTTCAGCTCCATCTGATATTCTGTTCCCGACACAGGGGACCATGCTCCGCAAGCGCCAGCAAAAATAATATTATTAGCAGAATCATAAATATTGAGTCGTAAAGCACCACTGTTAATATGCCATAACTCCAAACTGTTAGTAGTCACGGCTCCGATATCATACTGAGATAAAAGATATTTGTCGGTTGCTGGTGCACCTGAATAGTTGGGTTTATATTTGAATCTAAAACAACCTATTTGAAGATTCGGAACATTACCTGCTGCTGGATAAGTAACAAATTTTACGGTACTGCCACGAAGATCAAGAGTTCCAGTAGGCGTTGGTATTATCCCCGTCGGAGTTCCAGTTAAAACACCATTTCCCCATGATCCATTAATACTATTTGTATATGTTGCCCCGAAGGTTGTATCAGTTGGCCTTTGATTTTTTTGTCTTGCCAATCCAGAAGCAAATTCAACCAATGCTGAATTATATGTGAATCCAGAATCAGATGTGAAATTTTGCAAGTAAGATTCTGTTATAGCATTTATCTTTTGTTGTAATTTTCCTGCGCTAAATTCTGCTTTTGCAGCATCATATATAAAATCTGTATCATCTGCAAAATCTTCTGTAAAATTCTGTCCTGGCAAATCGACAAATGATAATTTTCCTTTTCCTGCATCAATTTTAGTATTTACTTTTGTATAATCAGCATCATTTAAAAAATCATGTGTTAATATCATATTATCCTCCAATTAAAAATGGATCTGCAAAAACGGCACCTTCTTTAATTGGTCTTACTTTTATAAAGGCACCATCCCTGATGGCATCTTCCTTTGTGATTGTATTTGATCCACCACCAGATGCCCCTATTGTTTGCCATGTGTTTTTACAAAATTCCACATGAATAATTTTATCATGATTTTTGTTCCACCAAAAGGCTAAGACTCCCTCCCTTGGAGAAACTACTTTGGGAAACATATTATATAATTCTTGTGCTGTATAATCTGATTTTCTTTCTATTTTCCCTACTGATTTAAGGATTTCATTAACAAATCCACTACAATCAAAACCATTGGGAGTATCTCCTCCCCATGAATACCATGTGCCTATAAAATGTATTGCATAGTTTAATGCTAAAATTCTAATTATTTCCATTATTTTTCTCTTTTCTTTTTTCTAAAATTGCTTGTCTTTGGGCCATATATGACTTTCTTAGTCTAAGACAACTTTCATGATGTGGTTCCATTTCTTTTAAAAATTCTAAAAATTTTTCCTTGGCTTTATTATTTGCCTTTATTAAATCAAGATACCATAAAACTATTTTTACAACAATGGGTAATACGGCGGTAAAGATTGCTGTCATTTAAAACTCCTTCCTATAATTCACGAATTAACAATTCTTCATATCCTATAGTATTTAATCTATGAGTTCTATTTCCATCTTTTTCATGAATATAATAAACACATTCACGATTCGGAGTCTTATAAAAAATTCTTTGTTCATTAATAATATTATACTCTATTTCTTGACATTCTTTTCTTATAGATTTTTCTGGCATCCATTCTATCTTGACATCAAAGTAAACACTCTGTTCTAAACCGTCTTTGGATTGACAAATGGTAACACCTTTTGAATCATATGAATCACCATTACATTTTATATGTGCTGGCAATGTTGCATCCTTTGTTTCCATATCCATGAAAGCAAAAGAATGTTTTCCTTTTAAATCATATCCTGCAATCTGAATCGGACAACTAAACAATGCTTCAATTTCAATGTCTGGACTATAGATTAATGAAAACTGTTTCTTGTTCGCAAATATTCCCCTAGTAGAAGCGTGTTCCTGGGTAATTTCTCTGTGACAGGTTGTAAATGTGAATAGATCAAGTTTTCCTTTTGTTTCAAATTCAATATCATAAGAAGGTTTTTCCATAAAAGGAAGAACTGCGATACCTTCATATTTTTGTTTATTAAACTTTATTGACATATCCCTTTTGTAATATATTTTAGGGTCAAGTTCTTGATGTATTGTTGTACAACCAAGAAAGACACTTAAAAACAATAAAATACTAAATAATTTAATCATAGTTTTATTCCATTCTTGGTTATGATTCTTAAAAAAATAAATATAAATGATATAATAGACATTATTATTGTAGGATGTTCTTGTGTATATTTTTCAATAAGAGGGGAAAAAGCCATAAGGGCAGCCCATGCCAAAGCCACCCATATAGTCTTTGATTTCCAAAATGATTTTTCCAAATCTATATTTCCTTACTTTTTTTCAAAGGAAGTATAAATATCTTTTGCAGCAAGCAAAAAAGCCATCGTGAAAGCACTTTCGTCTTTCGATTCTTCCCCTAACTTGTCAAAACCATCAATTGCTGTAGGTAAAACAGCAAGAGCAGTTGTAACAATAATTGGAAGATCTTGACCTAAATTCCAACCATCAGCCATTGCATTTTTAATTGCAATAACGATCTTTACTACACCATCGGCAAGTTCACTAACTTCTTTTGGTACAGAAACCTTTTTTTCTACATATTCCATTTTGTTCTCCTTTAATTAAAACTTAAACCATTTTAAGTTTTAAAACTGTTAAAGCAATTATAATAATTGCTGGTATTGATCCACTAATAAATCCCCATATTGACGCTCTGATTTTTAATGCAACAAGATGTTTTCCTTGTTTACTTTGTTCTCGTTTAATTGCTTTTATTTCATCAATCATATATCTGCGCCATTCTTTTTCATTCTCCAACAATATTTCTAATGTTGACTCATTCATTATTTATTCCCCGAACAAAAAATATCACAATCAGCCGAAGCCAAGTCTGAACCGTCACTAGGTTTTGTTATATATAATGTTGCAGCAGTTGAACTAGTAGGATTTAATTGGCATCTAACATCTTTAGTGGTTCCCAAAGCATTAGCTTGACATCTTGGTGTAGCTGAAAAAATCCCTGCAAAGGTTACAGCACAAGAACCCGAAGCCACATTTCCGATAGAAGCAACTCCAAAAATTGTTGATCCATCTTGAGAAGTTATAGCCGAACCAGAATCACAATTTAAGGTTGCTGTTAAATCATATTTCCCGCCAGAAGTAGGCGTTGCTTTATTATTTAAAATTACAGGCATGGGGAGGGATTGATTTACATTTAAAATTGTCCACTCGATAACTGTTCCGCCTGAACCTTGTATTGTTATGGCTCCTGATGCAGATTTTATCATTAATTTTATAGTTTTAGATGTTATATCTGTGATATTATAAAATCCGCAATTAATTCTTTTTGAATAAAGGCTTACTGTATCTGAGTATAATATAGCTTCAGATATGATATTTGCACTTCCATCGGTCATTTCTATTCCTGTATATTGGCTAGCGGTTCCTTGATTTGCTGTTGCATATGAACATATATAATAAGTTCCCGTAGTAGGTGGTGAAAATACTATTCCAGGCAATTTATCTGATCCACTTAAATAACTTGTTACGGTTCCAAAATTTTGATTTGTTCTTTCTACTAATACACAAGTTGAGTCAGCAGTAGGGTCACCGTAAGCGGTATTAGTTCTTGCCCATGAACAAGTTGAATCATGATAACCACTCCAAAAACTTGGACTAACTTTAGGACGAAAAGCAATTTCAGAAGTCAAAGGAAAACGTTCAACTGATATTGTGAAACCCTGTACAGTAGAAATAAAATTGCATGATCCACCGCCAGAAAGTCTGTTCGACAAAGCACTAAAAGTTATATCTGATTGTGAAGTGGTATAGGTATAATAAACGATGGCCGTACCTATGTCGTGCTCAGTAACAGCAGAAGAGCTGTGAACAGTAACAGCAGTTTTTTGTGTAGTTCCATCAGTAAAACCAAAACTACAATCGGTGGAAGTTGTAGCATATGTATTGTACATATACCCAATTAATGTGACTTTTATAATTCCCGCTGGAATTGAAGCAAAACGTATATTTGGTAACTGTCCATCATTGCTAGCATCTGCAATTGCTTGTCCTGTGAGAGTTCTAGCATTATCATCACAATCTGCGTCTACTGGATAAGCATTCCAGTTATTAGCACTTTTTGTCCATCCAGAGCAATTTGTCGTAGCAACCCATGATTTTGAGCCATAAACTTCAGCTTGACTTATTTGTGAAATGTTTGTTCTATTTGCATCTCCTAATATTAAATCATCGAGATATCCAATTGCTGCGTCGCCTTCTGCCTCTATTCTCGCCTTTATTGTTCCACTTGCAGGAAAGATAAAATTAACACAAAGATCAGTCCATCCAGTAGATGAATTT
>Ga0315274_10001129_pt1 | contig 41371 bp, 27 predicted proteins | sample YL17G02_20_MG_FD_203700 | JGI IMG/M metagenome (GOLD analysis project Ga0315274, IMG submission 203700) | Sediment microbial communities from Yellowstone Lake, YNP, Wyoming, USA - YL17G02_20 | ecosystem: Environmental > Aquatic > Freshwater > Lake > Sediment | place: USA: Wyoming | collected...
TTAATGCAGGCATGGCCGGTGCGGGTATGGCAGGCGTACTAGCGCCCGGCATGGATCCCCGGCAGTTAGCGCTTCAGGGCGGTGTGGGCGGAATGGCCCAGAATTTAACTACGGCGGCTGCGAAGGTGTCGCAGTTTGATTCTATTCTGCCAGGGCTTTCTAAAATGACTAAGGATGGACACTTGGTCATCGACCAAGAGTCCGTAATGCAATTCGCCAAAGGTACGCGAAACGCCAATCAATTAGTGCAACACAGTGCACAGCGTCTGAGTGCCATGGGCCCTAAGGGTTTCATAGAGGCGTATCAGCGCGACCGCATGGACTTACAAGACCAGCTCATGAAGTCGCTGGGCGGTCGTGGGTCTGTGCTTGCGCCCATGTTAATGGCTAAATCTGTAGTAGAGACAGGCGCCGCAGATACCCTGGCGGGTGGTTTAGCCTTCTTAAAGTTCGATGAAAAAGAAATTCAAACATTAGATACAGCATTCAGACAGCCTGATTTCTTCAAGAACCTGCGGAACGCGGGAGACCCTGACTCGTTTATGTCGCAGTCACGGCGCAAGCTCGAACGTGACCACCAACAACGGCGTGCAGGTTCTGAGGGCTGGGATCGTGCCTTAGCGCCTTTTGATTGGAGTCGTACACGCCATAGGTTGGGACGTAGTCTTGATGCTAGATTTCAAAAGAAATTTGGCAGTGGTGCGGATATTGAAGAAATGCAGGCTGCGGCAGGCGGCGGTGCCATTCTTCAAACGGTACATGCCACATCTTTTAGTAGCGCGGAACAACTCAACCAACTACGTGAAGAGATGGCGAGTGACCGTGCGGGCGCCGTGAGTGGTGCGTCAGGTATGAACTATCTCGGTGAAAAGAAAATACTGCGTAGAGAAGAGCTCGATGCTGCCGAATACGAGCGTACACGCATACCTTTGTTCAGCAGCATGTTTGCGGGGCAACGCGGCCCTGAAGGTTTTGGTTTTGGTCCCAAGAGTGAGTACATCACCGAAACCATAAACCGTAGCCAAGGTTTATACGAGCGATCCGCCCGCGCTATGGGTCTTACTCCTGAGTGGGCCAGAGACACAAAAGCCATCGCGAAGAAGCGTACGGAGCTCACACAATTCGGCGCAGAAATAGAGCGCGGAGTCGCGGGCGCTAACGACCCACGTAAATTCAATGATTTTATGGCACGTATGAGCGCCGCAGGTGTGCCGCGTGAAGTAGCCGTCAAAATGCTAGGTAGAGCCAGTGCCGGTGCTGAAGAGTATTTAGAATCGACCCATTTAATGGGTACGAGTATGAATGCCGTGAGTCAAGGCACAATGACGTCGTACATGAAGACGCATGCAGGGCAGGGTGTAAGCAAAGAACAGCTCGCTGCGTTTATGGGTGACGAGGGCATGCGTGAGCTTGTGATTGGGCAAGGTGCTGGAGGGCGAACCGAAGCATCGCGCGCCGCATTGGATAAGATTGTATCGGGCGGCGCGGACTTAACGGAGTCCAAACGGCTTAAGACCATCGATGCTACCCGCAGAATCGGAGAGGTATCCCGTAAGGGGCTACTTGGGCGGCTAGGTATTACTGGCTCTATGGCCGGCGAAGAAGAGAAAGCCAAGCTTATTGACATATTCGGCATGACATCCACCAAGAAAGGTGACGACGCCGATTTACGTAAAAAAGCAGTAGCTATGAAGGCTATTGAAGCGTCGATGAAGCGAGATAGACTTGAAGGTGGGGAAGAAGGCCGAAAACGAGCTGCGCACAAGAGTGCGCGGCTTCTGGAACTCCAAAATGAAATGATAGAGTCGGTAGGCGGTAAAAATGCCAAGCCCGAAGAATTACAACGTGTTTCGGACGCCCATGCGTACGCCGGGGGCGCTACGAGCACGCTTTCGCAAGAAACTCAAGAGTACGTCGGTGCCATGTTGGGTAGAGGTTCTCAAGAGGACCTCAATAAGAACCTCGAAGGTATGGGCACGCTATCCACAAAGATACGTGGAGCGGACCTGAGCGGAGGCCTTGCCAATAAGTTGGGTGATGAAGCCTACAATATTTATCGCAACGCGGGATCTGGTGATGCGGCTAGACGGGAACTCTCACAGCACATCAAGGGTGGCGGTAAACTTGGTAAGGCTATAACCGAAGACGAACGCGCCGCGCTTGAAGCAGGCACGATGTCCGCTGAAGACATTGACCTCATGGGCGCCAAAGGGTCAGACAATAAAGCTCTGGCAGGCATTGCGGGTGGGTCTACAGGTGTTAGCGAACCCAAGACGGACATCGAGAAAAACGCCGACGAAACGGTTAAGACCCTCGAAGGCTGGTCCGAAAAAATGCTCACCCGTGCGGATATATCTTTCGGCAAGCTCGATACAGCCGCAGATAAACTCTTGAAACTTGCAGGGGGCGGAGAAGCAACCTGGCAAGATCTTGTTGATGCGAAAGATCGGTTAACGCGCAATCTAGGTAAAACTGTGAATAAAACCGAGAAGTCTGTGCGTACCGATTACGAGGAATAAACAATGACCACTAAAATCCTATTCCCCAGTGCCATTGATTATATCCGTATCATCAATCACAACCTCGTGGATAACGCGTTGGGAGGCAGAGCCAGTTTCGTGTTGCTGCCTAGCCTTTACGAACGTGCGTATGCGTTAGTCTATGAAACAGCCGAAGTTCTCGTCCTAGAAGACTTCGAAGCCCCCGACGAGAGTGTCACGAAGTCTCGCGCAGCCCAGGTCAACATCATTACGAGCACAAGGTGAGTTGTTAAATGGCTAGACCAGGGATTATAACGGGCGGTGACTTAGTCAACGCGTTCGGTACACGCTCTCAACGTAGCGAAACGGAGTTTTTCGCAGACGTGACGGGTAATTTTACCCCTACACAGCGCCGAGGTGTGTACGCAGCTAGCCCTGGTTCTACGCCTAAATACGCGAGCAACCGCGGTCAGATTAAGGCGGAGTACGAAGATACTACCGCTCGGCTGTTTATTGATTTACCCGAAGGCGAACGTAAGAATGCGTTTGTCAACTCGGTGTCCGAGCGCGCCCGTCCATTGGCCAAAGTGTTGGCATCAGGCGCAGGTACAGGCGGTTCGGGAAGTACTGGGTTTATCGATTTTATTCTCACCAATGCCAACGAGAACTTCCAGGAGAAAGCACAAATCGTAGACACCCTTACGGATAACTACGTCGCGTATTACTCGGGGCAAGAGCCTCCGGTATTTGGGTACAGCGGTGTATTGTTAAATACGTATCAGGACGATCAGCGCGTATGGATGCTCATGATGTATCGCGAAATTTTACGCGGTACACGCTTGGCACATCGTAATTTAGTTGCGAATTTACGCTACGACAGCTTTATCGTATCGGGTTATTTAGAGACGCTGAGCCTAGGCCTATCGGGTGAGACCGATAATACTGCCTCGCAATTTTCGTTTACCATGCGCATTAAGAGCATGCAGATCATCACGGATGCTCTTGCAGAGCCTACGCTCAACGGCAGCAGCGCGACAGGTACGAGCAGGTACACCCGCGATACCGCAGGTGTAATTACGGGAAGTGCGCTGGATCCCCGCAATGCAACGATCACAAGTCTGTATCCGACTGTGGCAGGCCTTTCATATCGGAACGGACCTACGGCATCTCGTAATGAGACACTTACGATCGCGGAACAGGAACGTACCCTTGAAGTACTGCGCGCATCAGGGAAGACCGATGCAGAGATTCAAGGCATTATCACGCTTTCTAAAAATGCAGAGAGCGTGCGCAACAACTCGCCTAATTTTGATCCGCGCAGTCAGGTCACAGACCCGAACGCTCAAGCAGTGGATCGGCTGACTGTGGCTGCAGTAGGCACCGACGCTACTAAATCAAACACGGATAATATCAATACCGATGGCCAGCAAGGCGCCAGCAACGTACGCGGTCCGGAACGACCCCCTGTAAGCGCCACGCCTCCCCAGACGTATAGCCCGCCGTTTTCGCAGAGCGGCCTGACACCTGACAACACTGTTGCAGCGCAGACCGTCTCAAACTCGGCCCAGGGCTATCAGTCGCTCAAGGCTAAGTTAAAAGCGATTAGAAAAAAGCGCACACGGGGGCGTTACGTACAAGAAACCACGATCACGGGCTCCGATGGTCAGCCCGTAGCGGTTCGAATCACGACCTAGGGGTCGTTTAATCCAGGGCTGCTAGCTATAATCTAGCAGATATGCCCGCATCTATTATTTTCAATCAAGTCAGCAAGACAACTGGTGTTGCGGGCAAAGCACGCAAAGACTTTGACGTTGGCTTGTTGGTGACATGCTCCAACGCAACGGCGGCGACGTCGTATGAATGGGTTTTAGTTGATGTACCGATTAGATCTGCCTTAACCCGAGGCACGACAGGCATCGGTGCGTCGTTTACGTTCACGCCTGACGTAAAAGGTACGTATAAGGTCACGCTGCGCGTTAATGGCTCTGTACTGCCAAGCGACAACGCGTACAGCTTCTGCGCTGTTTTGTCCTTTGCCACAGGCTCTCTTGGCTGGCGCTACAAAGCCGCCGGAGAACGCGACGAAGATAATATCGATGTCGCTGGGATGGGTTTTCCTAGCAACACCAATATTCGCGGCTGGGCTACAACCGACGATCTAGAGCGCGAAGAAATTGAAGCAGCCGTATACGACGTACAAAATGCGGTTGTAACATCGCCAGGCACCGGGTTTGCTTTACTTGTCAAACTGGACACCGCGACAGGGAAGCTAGATCCTACAATCGTCCCCTCCGGCGGTGGTGGAGGCATTACAGGCCCGGGGTCGTCCACTGACAAAGCAATCCCCACATGGAATGGCACCGGCGGAACCGCGCTCAACGATAGTGTCTTTAGAATTACGCCGTCAGGGACGCTTACATCTTCACTTTCGCTGACGATAAAGACGGATACAGCTGCGTCCGGACTAGGCGTAAGCATATTAGGTGGCGACGGAAGTGCGGGTGCGGGTGGCAGTCTAGCCATCACGGGTGGTGCTGGAACCGGCGCAAATTCGGGCGGCAACGTCGCGATATCTGCTGGAGCGACAGGCCTTACAGGGGATGGTGGGTACGTCAGCCTAGCCGCTGCTACCGGTGGTAATACCAGTGGTTCCGGTGGCGGGTTAAGTCTCACCGCAGGCTGGGGTAGCGCCACGGGCATCGGAACGGGTGGCGATGTTTATTTACGTTCTGGTGGCGGCGGTGGAACCTCGGGAAATGCAGGTTCACTAGACTTTGCAGCGTCCAATGCAGGTGGCAACGGCCTTGGCGGCAATGTCACTATCGGTGCGGGGTCCAGCATTGGGACCGGGCTGGCAGGCGGGTTTGTTTTGATCGCTGCCGGATACGGCAGTAATACGTCTGGCACTGGTGGTACAGCGGATTTTCGCGGAGGACCTGGCGGTTTCACGACGGGTACCGGCGGTGCGGCGACTGTTCGTGGTGGTCACGCAACAACAAGTGGCGCCGGCGGTGCTGCCAATCTTCTTGGAGGAAATGCTGCCGGTACTAACCAGGATGGTGGGGCGGTTGCAATTACAGGTGGTTTGCCGACCGGCACGGGCGTAGCTGGCATTGTCACGATTTCGGGTGCGAACAACGTATCCGCGTCGGGTGCGAATGTTGTTTTGCACGGCGGTTCCGGCAGCGGTGTATCGACCGACGGCCTAGTGCAAATTGCACGCACGCCCGCGAATCGAGCTTCGCGGCTGCAATTCGTAGCTGATGACAGCAATACAATTTCGTTTAAAGCGCCTTCGACGGCAACAAGTCATGCATACGTGCTGCCTTCGACACAGGGTGCGGCGTCAACTGTCTTGCAGAACGACGGTTCAGGAACTCTTTCTTGGGCGACTGTCAGTGCCGGCGTGACCGGTCCGGGTTCGTCTACGAATCTCGCGATACCGACGTGGAATGGGACTGCAGGCGCCGCACTGAATAACAGCGTCATTCGCATTACTCCCGCAGGTACACTTACGTCATCTACTGCGTTGACGTTGAAAGCTGACTCGGCGGCTACAGGGCTTGCCGTCAATTTGACAGGCGGTGCGGCTACCGCGGGTATTGGGGGTGCTGTAAATATTACATCAGGCGTCGGTACAACCAGTTTTGCAGCGGGCGCCATTGTTATAAACCCTGGTCTTTCAGGGCCTACCGGCTCGGGCGCTGCGGTAACTATCGGCGCAGGCGCGGGCGGCACAACCTCGGGTGCCGGCGGAGATATCGCAATAAACGGCGGTACCGCGACCGATGGTAATGGTGGTTTTGCCTATGTTGTAGGCGCAGACGCGACCGGCACGAATCGAGCTGGCGGCGGCGTGTCGCTCCAAGCCGGTAACTCTACAGGTACCCAGACCGGCGGTAGCGTATCGCTGTATGCTGGGGAAGGCGGTACAACAGGCAATGGTGGCGGCATTGCGTTGGGCACTGGCAACGCTGGAGCAAGCGCCGGTATTGCGGGAGATATTAGGCTTCAGGCCGGTGAGGGTTTTCTACTCGCAGACGACGGGACCGTATTTCTTGCACATTCTGGGACGAATCAACATCCGTTACGTCTTCGATTTGAAGCAGGGCCTACCAATTCAAATACCGTTGATATTGCGGCACCCGCCTCCATTACAGCTAGTTATTCGTTGATATGGCCTCTTGCACAGGGCGCGTCTTCTACATTTTTGCAGAACGACGGTTCGGGAAACTTGAGTTGGGCGGCTGGTGGTGGCGGAGGCCTTACAGGCTCAGGTACGACGAACACCGTTTCTACCTGGTCCGGCGCGTCGGCACTTCAAGACAGCACGGCGTCCGCTGGTACGGTGCTGCTCGGGTCGGCACCGGGTTCTGGCGCAGGCGCTGGCCAGACGCTCAACGTCATTGCGGGTGTCGGTGGTGCGACAGGCGCAGGCGGAGTGGTTCAGATCATTGGCGGAGCGGGCGGCGCGACGTCGGGCAATGGTGGAGCAATCTCGCTGTCCGGTGGTGGGGGCGGGACAGACGGCAATGCTGGCGGCGTCAGCATTCTTGGAGGTACTGCCGTAGGCACGAACAGGACGGGCGGCACCGTTTATATCAACACCACGAACGGGACGACTTCTTCTACGGGTGTTGCGAGCACAGGAACTGCAGCGGGCGCGGCAGTTGCCATTTTCGGAGGCACAGGTGCTCTCGCGGGCACGGGCGCGGGCGGTACTGCGCGGCTTCAGGGTGGTAATGGTGGCAGCGTTTCAGGCGCGGGTGGGGCAACAACCGTAAGCGGCGGCAATGCCACGGCAGGCACGTCTGCGGGTGGCGCGCTCACTCTTTCCAGCGGAAATGCTACCGGTGTATTTGCTCTCGCGGGTGCCATCAATATTTCTGTCGGAACGCCTGGTACAACCGGCAACGGAAATACCATTGGTATTACTGCCGGTCACGGAGGCAGCACCAGCGGCAATGGCGGCGCAATCAACGTGCAGTCAGGCAACGGCACCACAAGCGGGCTTGGCGGTGACCTAAACCTGTTTGCGGGCAGTGGCGTAGGCACAACCAGAGCGGGTGGAAACGTCGTTATTCTGGCAGGGACAGGCGGCGCTACCACAAGCACGGGCGGACTCGCAGGTGTTTACGCAGGATCCGGCGGATCGACTTCTGGAGCCGGTGGCGCAGCAGAACTCAAGGGAGGCAACGCCCCTACCAGCGGTGCGGGCGGTGCTGTCAATATCAATGGCGGCACTTCCGCGGGCACAGCCAGCGGTGCCAGCATTGTTCTCACGCCTTCGGCCTTTGCTACCTCGGGCACGGATGGTAACGTAAAAATAGCGGCCAATGCATCGCGAGCTTCGCGTCTTTCTTTGGCGCAGGGCGCAGCACCGGGCACGACAGAGCCTACAACAAGTGTGTCATTGTCTGCGCCCGCTGCTGTCACGTCGCACACATTAATTATGCCTGGGACCATTGGGTCTGCGACCCAGGTGCTTACGGTTAGCTCCGTATCGGGCACGCAAGCAACCTTGGCGTGGTCTACACCCAGCGCTAGTGGTGTTACGGGAACAGGTACCATAAATACTGTTCCTACCTGGTCGTCATCCACTGCTATCCAAGATAGTGATAGCTCTGCGGGTACGGTATTGTTGGCGGGTACGGCTGCCGCAACCGGTGGCACGGTTACTGTTCGCGGCGGTAATAGTTCGTCGCTTGCTGGTGGTCCGCTGAATTTGACAGGCGGTGCAGGTACCACCGGCAGCCGCGGAGGGCTTGTTACTCTTGCAGGCGGCACAGGCGGCAGTGCTGGTGGCGCTGGTGGCGCGTATGTATACAGCGGTTTATCCCAAGGCACCGGCGGACCCAATTCCACTTTCGGTGTAGCGGCTTCGTCTCAAGCCATTTTGCTTGAGGCTGATAGCGGTACAACCGGTGCCGTTGGCGGTGGCATTGTTCGCGTTCTTACGGGTGACGGCGGTTCTAACGCGGTTGCTAACGGCGCAGGCGGTGACCTAGTTGTCGTGCTTGGAAGAGCCGGAACCAATACAACAGGTACGCTGGCAGTAGGCGGCGCATTTTCGCTTACAACAGGCGTGGGGTCCGTGCATGCCGGTGCAGGCACGTCGGGTGCCGGTGGCGGATTTACGGTTACGCAGGGTGCGGGAGGCACGAGCACTACGGGCACCGCAGGTGCGGGTGGTGGCTTTTTAATTCAAAGCGGTACCGGTGGCACCGCCTCGGGTTCTGCCGGTATTGGCGGAGCCGCGGGCGCAATTACCCTTACAGGCGCCGCGGGCGGTATTTCAAACAATGGTTCAGGCGGTGTTGGCGGCCAGGGCTCCACGGTTACTATTACGGCAGGTGCCGGTGGTGCTAGCACGGCCAATACCGGCGGTGCTGGCGGTTCTGTATCCATTACGGCTGGTGCAAGTGGAACAGGCACTGCCGGCGGTACCGCAGGCACTGTTTCGATTGGCGCGGGCAACGGCAGTGGCGCTGTTGCGGGCGGAAGTGCGCAATTGTTCGGCGGTTCGGGCGGTTCGGGCACAGGCACGGGTGGCGTGGCTGCCCTAACCGGCGGTGATAGCGGAACCGGTGCGGCTGCTGTGGGTGGCGCTGCCACCGTTTCAGGTGGGCAAGGCGCGGGATCGGGTACTACCAGCCACGGTGGAGCCGCTACCCTCAAGGGAGGTTCTTCAGGCGCCGGTGCTGGCACGGGTAATGGCGGTGCGGTTAACGTCACAGGCGGCACAGCCGGGAGTACTGGCGTTGGTGGAACCGTCACTATCACGGGCGGGTTGTCTACAACGGGAGCAGCCCTGGGCGGTACCGTTACCATATTGGGGGGCACTGGCTCCGTTACAGGCACAGGCGGTCCCGTAACTGTCACAGGCGGATCTGGTGGAAGTACATCAGGTGCAGGTGGGACAATTACCATCGCTGGCGGGTCCCCCTCCAACACAGGAGCGGGCGGCGCCACAACCATACGCGGCGGAAATGCCAGCGGCACGGGTGTCGGCGGTGCGCTCAATCTCAATGGTGGTGCGGGTGCAGGCGGTACCCAAACGGGCGGCGTTGTAGCAATTACTGGCGGTGCAGGCGGTGCGACGACTTCCGCGGGCGGCAACGTCACAATCACCGGCGGTACGCCGGGTACGACGGGGGCTCCTGGCACTATTACTATTTCTGGAGCCGCGGCGACTGGCGCAGCGATAGCCGGCGCTACTGTGACATTGCAGGGTGGCGCAGGTTTCTCGAACGCCACAAATGGTGCAGGCGGCGCAGTAAATATTACCGCAGGAAATGCAGGTACGACAGCAGGTACAGGCGGTGCTGGTGGCGCCGTAGTTGTGACTCCAGGCGCAGCTACCACAGGTAACGCGACAGCCTCTGGTTCTGACAGCGGAAACGTCAATTTCGTAATGCGCAACGGGCAGCCTGTTACGGCTGCGAGTGCTGTAGGCGGTGCTGGCGGGTCATTTACTTTTATATCGCCGGGCTCGGGCGGCGCAGTTTCCGGTTCTGCAGCCACGACTACAGGTGGAACAGGTAGTTCGACTACTTTCACTCTTGGTGCAGGTGGCCTTTGTGCATCCAGCGCGACAACGGGCACCGGTGGCGCTGGCGGTTCGTTTGCCATTACGGCCGGCAATGGCGGTGCACGTACCACGGGTACCAACGGGACCGGCGGAGCTGGCGGTGATTTCACCCTGACGCTCGGCACGGGCGGCGCGGCTTCGGTAACAGGTGGAACAGGTGGACGCGGCGGAAACTTCACAATTACAGCCGGCACTGGCGCTGCAGGCACCGGCACAAACGGCACAGCGGGAGCCGTGTCGATTACCGCGGGCACAGGTGCTGCCACTGGCAACGGCGGTACGTCTCTTTTCGCGGGTGGTGCAGGCGGCGCAACTTCAGGTAACGGTGGCGTAACAACCGTAAGAGGCGGTGATGCCACGACAAGCGGGGCTGGCGGTCAGCTTAATCTTACGGGTGGCGCAGGAACAGGTACCACACAGACAGGCGGTATTGTCGCTATTACAGGCGGCGCGGGCGGCGCGACAACTTCTGCCGGTGGCAACGTCACTATTACAGGCGGAGCACCAGGCACCACAGGTGTACCTGGTTCTGTCACCATTGCAGGTGCAAGTTTCGGTACAGGCGGCACTATTGGCGGGAACGTGCTTCTGCAAGGCGGACGCGGATCTGTCCTTGCCAACGACGGTGTGATTCAGATTGCGCGCACGCCAACAGACAACCACGCAACGCGCCTCCAGTTCGTTGCTGACGACGCCAACACGGTTTCGATTAAAGGACCAGCAACGGCGACGAGTTACGAGCTTACGCTGCCCACTGCGCAGGGCGGCGCTTCTACCTTTCTGCAGAACAATGGCTCAGGCGTACTGAGCTGGGTCGCTGGAAATACAGGCACAGTCACCACCGTCTCGGTTGTCTCCGCGAACGGATTTGCTGGAACCGTTGCCACGGCGTCTTCGACACCCGCAATTACGCTCACGACTTCAGTCACAGGTCTAATCAAGGGCAACGGCACTGCGCTCAGTCCGGCAGTGTTGGGTACTGACTACGTCGGCGGTCCTGCTGCCACTTCGACAGACAACGCTATCGCGACGTGGGATGGATCGGCTGCGGCAGCGCTGCGCAATACAACGCTGACAATCTCGGGCCAAACAATATCGACGCCTGCAGCGGCGGCAGGCAACGCCGTTAATATCACAGCCGGTGCAGGTTCGAGCACAACAGGCGGTGCAGTCTCTATTACCGGCGGCGCGGCTACGTCGGGTGTGGGCGGCGTAGCGTCGCTCACAGCAGGCGCTTCTGCTGGAACAGCCGCCGGCGCGAATGCTACTGTAAATGCGTCCGCAGGTGTCGGCACGAACCAAAATGGCGGTAACGTCGTACTTGCTCCGGGTGTTGCTACAGGAACGGGAACTCAGGGTTCCATAAACATCACACCCGCTAGCGGTGACGCGATTGTCAAGGCTGGAACCGGTGACCTTTATGTAGGCGGCGGGCCTGGCGCAACTGCAGGTGCGGGTGTCATTGCCGTACGGCGTACGCCTGCTGCGATTACGACAACAGCCCAGACGTTGGTTAACGGCACGATTCAAGCCATTGACACCAGCGGTGGCGCCATCGCGGTCGTGAACTTTGCAAATCCCAACGTCAGCGCGGGCCAGTCTATCACGCTGATTGCAACAGGCGTAGGAAATAACTTTACGTTGTTCTCGCCTGCGGGCAATATTAACAGCACGTTAGGTACGACGGGTATTGCTGTCACGCCTGCGGCTAACGAGCAGTTCGAATGTAAGTGCAACGGTACGAATTGGTATGTTGTACGTTACACGGCGATATGATACTAGCCATTAAATATGGCACGCGACATTTCAAAGCGTCTAAGCTATAAGCAGGCGCAGACTTTAGTGCGAAGGAGAAAAGCTAAAATGGCTGAAGAAACCCAGACGCCCGCGCAAAATGTAATGGACATTGATACGGCCTTCAAGAACGTGGGCCTGGCTGTCCGCGCCTTTGTTGCGAATCTTGAGACTCATGAGTTTCTGGCGCAGTCGATGGCGACCATTCGTGAGCAGCTGATTGCATACGGCGTGGTCCTTAAAGAAGTGGCGGAGCTCCGCACGCAGCTGGAGGCATTGCAGACTGAGAAGGCTGCGGCTGAAGCACTCAAGACGCCCGTTGTGGAAGAGACATACGACGTCCATCCCACCGAGGCTTTCGAAGAAGCACAGCCTGTTCTGTCGTGATCGAACGCGGTAAACTATAGCCAGATAGTTACCTGCAAGAATTCGACGCGAACTTCGCACCCCGGCCCTGGTACATTTGATGTTACAACATCAGATTACGTGTACGGTTTAAGCCGCAGGGGACGACAATGACGGGTTGGGGACAAAGCTTCTGGGGCACGGGCGTCTGGGGCGGGGACGGAGTCCTTGGAACGCTGGACCCTCCGTTTCCGCCTGGGGATACGCCTATCCTTGTCGTACGGTACCCGTATGCGCGACAAGTCGATGTTGTCGAAGATACACTATTTGCAATAGGCATCTTTGATGCAAACTACAATCTGGACTCTGAGTTTACCGCCATATACGTTGACGACTTATTGGTTTATCACGGCGGCATTGGATTCGATGCGACGTATACGGGGCGCACGACCTACGTAGCAGGTACGTCCCGTATCGTGTTCACCCGTCGGACAGGGTTTCGGTACGGTCAACGTATAAAAATACGTGTTGTTGCAAGGGACACCAATTTAAACTACCTGGACGACACCTGGGAGTTTACCGTTCGCGCGGACCCTACTTGTTATACAGGCTTAACGCCACTGTCGATTGAGCTCGCGCTACGTGATCCGTACACGCTGTTTTTGGCGCTAGAACCGTTGCGTGAGTTGATGTTCAACAACGTGTTACGCATCCAGAACACAAGTACAGACCAAGCCGTAAATAAAGCAGCACGTGCGATCTACCAACTGGCCTACGCAACGGAACTGTCTACGCTGCAGAATCCGTACGGTACGTTGGACAGTGCCGCGCTGACGACCAAAGTTTGTGAAAAGCAGACGGTCATTAATGTAGACCTCGCGTTGAACAAACAGCGTGCTGACGTTGTGAACGCAATAAATTCCTTCAAGACACTGGGCGTGTTGGACGAGGCGTATTCCAAGATCTTTCATGACTACCTAGATTCTTCGCTTTATCTATATCGAGTAAGCCTTGTTGCGAACATGTTACTCTTCGCAAAGTCATACGAATTAGCTGCGGGTCTATAATGGCGAATGAAACTCCAAGTACTCCCCCCGACGTAATTAACGTAAACCGGGCTTATCAGAATGCGTGGATTGTATACATCAACGGATTGGAAGTACCTGTTGCGTCGGTAACAGTTTCCTACGGCGTGTGGAAAATTCCCCAGGCCGAAATAGTGATGTTGCCCGATCCAATTTTACAGCGCATCGGCGCTGAAGACCGCGTTACCGTGCAAGTTTTCTACTGCGACCAGTGGATCAATGCGCGTAAACCCGAGTTCCGTCTTTTGTTTGATGGCGAGATCATTGGTTGGAACTACGTAAACGTAGATAAGTCACGTACGATATCGTTCTCTTGTGTTGACTACATTCAGATATTTACCCAGCTATTCTTTTTCTTTATGTCCGGTATCGACGATATCGCCGTCGGTGCTGGCGCAGAGATGATCGGCGTGAATGCCGCGGGCGTGAATATTGCCGGTCTGGGCTGCTTATTTCCGTATTCTATGTTCGCCGAAGGTTTGATATCTAGGCAAGTTGAGGGCGCGGATACCGCCACCGCGCTTATTACCCGCCCGATTGATTATGTGTACAACGTAGTCAGGGGGTTCACAGACACGAATGTGCCCCTTCGCAGTATACCGGCATGTAACTTCTTTTCGCCGTGGTGCATGCGTACGAAGTTTAATCGTAGATTTTTAGCACTACCTATCCTGGAACAGGACCCGGAACAAAAGGGCGCATCTGCCCTATTTCCAATACTGCGCTCAGTACAAGCGGACTACGCGGTTGCGGCATTGTACAAAGCAACGGCAAACATCGGATCTGCAGGCTCCATTTGGGAGGTATTCGAGAATATACTTTCCACAGTCATGATGGAACTAGCGATGCTGCCTACGCCCATTGCTGTACGGAGCTCGCTTGATCTACATATTCATGGACCTGTAAACAGTGATAAGAATGGCAATCTTATTTCCCATACGGGAAAAAGTCCTATTCATCTAGGAAACTATTTCGTAAAGCCCCAGCTCTTGTTCGGGCTGCCGCCTACATGCAATGTATTCTTCCCGTCACAGATTACGAGTATTGCGTATCAAGAGAATTACGCAACACAGCCTACGCGCATGTACTTCAGCAGTGAGAGTTTTCTTACGCACCTTAATCAGAGCACTTCAAGTGCCGGACAAGCTTCGATTGTACGTAATGCCCTAAGTGTTGCACATCCTGAAGAAGTCAATCTTGTCATGCAAGACGCACTGGCTAATCCCGGTGAAAACGGCAAAAACACATTAGTGTACCCTGAGGAGTTTTTTCGCGGACCCGTGATTGATAGACGTGCCATGCCACGATGGTTTACGTTTTTAGCGGACTCGGCAAATGATGGCATCAATTCTAGCCCTGCGACTACCCCTGAGGACGCGAGTAAGCTCGCACAAGACGTACCTCCGGGAGACAGCACGCGTAACCTGTTCAGGAAATACGCCGGCTACGAATTTGCCAAAGAAAAATACGCGAGACGTAACGGCGGCTTGCACATGCCGTTCAACCCGTACCCTGTACCGGGTTTTCCTTGTGCAGTATTCGATCAACGCCATACCCAGTTAGATTTATTCGGATACGTAATGAGCGTGACGCATAGTTTGTCATCGCGGTCGATGACCACCGACATTGGCTTTTCGTACGGACGTACAATCAAGGAAGCCTTTGAACTACTACGTAAACAGGTAGCGCTAGAGAACGCGGTGATTAGCCGTGAACGCGCTGATGTATACGCCAAGCTTAAAGACAAAACGAATGACATTACTGGAGAAGTCAACCGTACACTCCTGCCCAATAGAATGGAGCGCGTCGGGGCTATCGCTATCGCGCCGGCAGAACCCATCCGCGAGATACGGGACGTAACACAGAGCTTCGTTCGTGCGGAATCGTTTTATCGAAGTTTGTTCCACGGGTTTAAAGACCCTGCGGCGCTAGATGTAGCGCCGAAAGAGGAGCAAAAAGAGGTCAATCGTGAAGTGCCCACTGCTAACGATCAGAATGCGTCTAATTCCTCGGTCTTTGTAGACGACGCAAACGTGGATCCTTCTACCCAGTCTATCCCTGAGACACTCATGTCGGAATCAGGGGTAACGAGTACCACCGTACCTGTGTCGACAGGACCCACCCAGTCCACAACGATTGCAGGGGATCCTACGACAACGAGTCTGCCGCCTGAAGTTCAGTACGACCCTGTCAATTATACGGCTGCCACATATACAGAGCCCTCACTCATTACCGAAGTAGACGAGAAGAAGCCTGCATGGACCAACGTAGCGGGCATGAAAAAGACGGCGGTATTTCACTACGATCAAGTCGTACAGTTTCGTACTTCGAAGGGTATCGATACACGCATCAATATGACGGGCATGGACGGTACAACGCGTAGAGAGTTGATTGGCTATATAGATAAAATGCGTACGAACAGCGCGACTCCCGATCAAGTGGATCAAGTCACGAAAGCAGTCAACGCTATTAACAGTGTTGTAAACATTGATTTCAGTAATCTGACGCAAAAAGAACTGAACGAGCAGTTGAGCTACTGTGAAGAGCAGATTCAGAATATGATTACTGAAACGAATATTCGTGGCGGTGACGTTGAACTTTCGCCTACGCCGGAAGCGGCACAGTTGTTCAGCGATTACGAAGCAGCCATGCGCTACAACGCGCGGCCAATCTGTACCTTGGACGAGTATCTCGCATTCTTGGGGAGTGACGCTGCGCCCTCACCTGAGAGTGGTATTTCGCCTTCTGTCGCGCTCGCATCGAATGCTGCGAGAACATTCCCGGCTAAATATTACATGTATCTACGCAGGTATCGACCGGGACCGCCTGTGGTACTGCCCGCAGTGAATCAAACCAACTCGTCGGTTTTGACTTCACCTGACGGGCTTTGGGTCATTCCCTACGGCACTGAGAAAATAGACGTTGCAGCGTTGCAAGAAGCCGCGTTACGGCAGGAGCATACCGCAACACCTGTCGTGTTTAACACACCGAGCGGCAACGATAGTTCGGTTAAAGTACAGCCTACGGTATACTCGATTGGTGAAGATTTCCCTGAAACCACAGATGACTGGGACGCGGCTTTGCGCATTTATCGTAAGAACGCTTTAACACGCCTCGGCCCTGGTAGGTGATCTATGGATAAAGACGTAGAACTTTTCCAGAAATGGAAAGCATCGGGTTCTCCTCAAGATATGGAGAATTTACTGAAGCAGCTGGATCCCTTGATCCAAGCAGAGGTCAATCGACGGGCGGGTACGCTGGCGCGGCCTCTTCTGGAGTCCCAGGCTAAAAACCTGGCGGTTAAAGCCATCAAGTCGTACTCGGATGACCGCGGGGCAAAGCTCTCCACCCACGTGACAAACCAGCTGCAAAAGCTGAGTCGCGTTAACTACGCACACCAAAATGCAGCGCGTATACCCGAGCATTCGTTGTTGCAGTTTCGTACGTTCGATGCGGCCAACGAAGACTTTAAGACAGAGTTCGGACGGGACCCTTCTTCCGAAGAACTCGCGGATACCCTGCGCTGGAGTCCTAAAAAAGTAGAGCAGTTCCGGACGCAGTTTGGGCGCCAAGAGCTTTTAGAATCCAAGGACTCGCCGGGAGATCTTTTCGTGCCTTACCAGCACGACATGCGTGTTGACTATGCGTACTACAGCATGTCCCCGCGACAACAACAGATTTTCGAACATACGACGGGTTACCAGGGGGCAAAGCCCCTTAACAACACCGAGCTCATGAAGAAGCTGAAAATCACGCAAGGTGTGCTGAGCTACGAGAAGAATAAAATCACGACGCTGTTACAGCAGGTGAAGTAATGCAGCTCATCTCTACATTGGGGGAGCGCAGATTCACGTACACCGTGGAAAAGCTGGATGTCTTGTTTCTGCTACGTGCGGTAGAGCATGAAGGCGAAATACAAGCACAAATAGCGGCTACCCTTATTAACTATTTTATGGCGCTTGGTGCGCATGGCAATCTTGGCACCGTCACACACATGGCGGAGACGATACAGAGTTATGCACAGCCTGTTAATCCTGCTTGGTTTGTAACGGGAAAAGCGTACTTAGACGCCCAAAAGGCTGCTACAACCGATCAAAAAAGGTTAAACCTGTTAAAGCAAGCGAATGAACGCTCCGAAAATTATACGGCTTTAAAGTTTAGCAAAACAACTAAAGAGGCAGTATACGCGGCATTAAAAGGTTGTCAGGCGATAGCCAACTTTCCTTACGTCACGGATTACGCTGCTAAAGACCAAACAAAGCCGGGATTAGAAAGTGGCAAGGTAATTATATACCATGCCGCATCCAACAAAGAAAATAACCTGTGGTGGAATCCTAACCAAGTACCTAAGAAGACGCTCTATAACGGCTACATCAATCTTGAACCCGAAAAAGTGGAACAGGAGATGGAAGCGTGGAGCTTTGACACTAGCAGTGGAGACATCCGGACATCTCTTGGTGTTACCCAGAAATACTATTTAAACCAAAAAACCTCCGCTAAAAATCAAACGGCCTACCGTGTACGTCTACAGCCTATCCCTGGGCAGACCTCGACGTTGGTAGACCCGCCACCGCCTATCAATGAAGTCCCGGGGACGCAAGCGCCCAGCTTAGCTCAAAAGGCCCTACAGAATTTCCTAGTCGGACAGCGGCGAGCCTTGGCTATGGCAGGCAGCAGTCGAAAAGCGTTTTACGAGTCGTCCGACAAGGACACCGCAGCCAAGCTAGATGTGTTCACGGCTAAAACGGCCAATCTTGTGAAAGAGTCCGAGGCTATTTTAAGTTTGCCCACGGTGTTGAACGCAATCGGCTTCGATCCCAAGACGGGGGAGTGGGTAAGACGTACCAATACCACTACAATAGTTACAAGCACGGCCCCGCAGCCCGCGGTACCGCCAACCTCGGGTAAGTGATGGCCTACCGCTTTGATATCCACTTTCAAGCGCTGCCTACAGCCGACCAAGTGGCCACGTATAAATTCGTGTCCTTTGGTTTTAGTCCCACCATTGCGGTGAAGGGCTTCCAGATGCTCTTGAATCAGTGGGCTAAGTGTATGCTCACGCCTCGCGGTTCAGACCCGACTGACCTTGAGTACGGTACCGACTTTACTAAATTAATCGGGTCTAATTTAGACCTGCGTGACGCTCGCGATGTCACTTCGATCTCAATTATTACTTGCAATACGCAGATATACAGAGCGCAGGCCAATGACCACTCGTTGACGGGTTCAGAGCGCCTTGCGAGTGCTGAAATCGTCAAGTTTGTGGAAGACCCCAGTGCACCCGGCTTTGACGTGTACGTTGAGATAAAAAATCAAGCCAACGAACGGCTCGTGTTAAACTTGCCCGGAACCGCGTTGACGGAGTGACAGATGGCTATTGAGATCAACGCAGATGACGTCGCGCAAGCTGAGACGTTCCTAGAAAACCTGATGACGCAGGAGATTCCTGAGGGCAGGTTCACGGAAGGCAGCGCGTTACGGGACTTGGTGATCAAGTCACTCGCATTTACCTTTGGACACCTCCAAAAGGAAAATACGACCATAAGGTCCCTTCAGAGTCTGCTTACGGTTCGGGACATTGCAACTACCGACCCGGACACGGACCGTGCAGTGGCCGCTGCGACCGACGCAATTTTGTCAAACTGGTTTATTACCCGTAAGTCGGGAAAATTTGCCCGCGTAGTGGTATTCGCAGAAGTGACTACCAAACAAGACTACATCATCCCGGGAAACCATCAGTTTGTGTTTGATCGAAACCACGTATTCTTTCCCGACGTGGTGGATACTACCCAGAGCATTGTCATCCGAGCGTCCGACCTGCTGCCTGTAGTGGCTTTCGATGGAACCATTTCGGCGTACCAATTCTCTATGAACGTTATCGCCGGTAAAACTGGCGCGGACTACAACGTAGCTCCGGGTACCTGGAAGTCAGGTACGGGCTTCAGCCCCTTTGCATCGCGCATATTCACAGTAGCGAAAGCTGCGGGAGGTGCGGGACGTGAAACGGTAAGCGAAGCTATACGGCGCTCTAATACAGCGATTGCCGTGCGTAACTTAATCAACCCCCGTTCTATCGACGCTACGCTGCGTGAACGGTACACGTCCATCAATCGCATGGCCGTGGTCGGTATGGGTGATCCCGAAATGCAACGGGATTTAAAAGTCGAGACGTCTACGGCATTTAGTTTACACGTAGGTGGGCACTACGATATCTACATTGAATTGCCGCGCACACAGCAAACGTTCAATGGTGTATTAGGTGGCACGTACTTGCGGCCTGATGGACTCATCAACGTGTTTCGTGACGCGACCATCGCGGATTGGACGCTCACTGCGGTACAGCCCGGCGATGTTATTCGTACATCGTCAGGCCTTGCTGAAGCGCCAAAAGACTTTGTCATTAAAGAGATATACGCAACCGAATTACGCATCAGCACGAATACACCCTTCTCAGTAGCCACGGACGAAGCGGGTACTTTCATTACCTACTTCATCTACCGACCGTTGTATTTAGCAGACACCCAAATACTGCCTACCGTCGGTACGAACACCACGGGAACTTCTTCCCGCCAAGTAAAGAACGCTAATAAACTGATTTTGCCTGGCGGTCCCCACTACGAAATTTTAGACGTCATGGTCATAGACCCTGACGCTAATGACCCGTTTATTAACGGTACCGACGGCTTTGTACACTTCCCTATTCGCGTCAATGGAACGCCAGGGGCCGTGTTGTCGAGTACTCTCGCAGAGTATCAAGTTACGAGCACTACTCCGGGCGTAGGGCAGTCTCAATTTTGCTTTGAGGAGCTCGTTCTCCCGTCTGCGTACAATAACAAAAACGTACGAGTTCTATACGAAACGCTTGTCGGCCTAGATACGATTCACACGTATACTCAAAACCGATTTGAGCGCATCTTAGCCGCAAGCATCTTGGTCAAAGGCTACCATCCGATCTATTTAAGCTTCAAAGTACAATACAAATTGAAGCCGATCGCTACCACTACGGTTAATCAGACAGCATTGATACAAGCCCTTGCTGACTACATCAACAATTTCGATCCCAACGACATCATCGACGTTTCAGACATCGCTACCGCTACACGTAATTTTAGCGATCAAATTGGCGCGGTTTATCCGCTTACGATCACGTATGAGCTCTTCGCATCGGATGGGCGGATCATACGTTACTCGACGACAGACGAAGTCCGTATCGACTCCACCAAGATCGTCGCCGGGTATGTAAACGCGGCCTTGGATAATCCCCTCAGCTTGAGCATTAGTGATCGTACGGTACGGTACATGACGACCATCGCGCGCATCACTGTGGAAGACATTACGTAATGGCAAACTACAACTCTAAAATCCAAGGATTCATCGAGGGTCTTTCGGATTTCTGGTTGCTCTATTTCAAGGAAATAGACCAGCTTGCTATTTTATATCAAGGCACCGAATTCCTAGTCGGGCAGTCCTACTTGGACATGCTGTCGCTGTTGTTGAACAACAGCATTCAAGACTGCCCGTTGTTCAATAAAGAACTATTCAAGCTTTTACAAATTCGTGAGACAGATATCGCCTTCTTGCAGAAAGGCACGGCGTCAAGCGATCGCTACGTGTACGTACTGCCAGATAATCTCGTAGATGTCCGCGCACTACATAACAAGATTCTGAGCATAACAAGCTCGTTAGACCGCGACGTTGATTACGAAGTCAATTCTGATAACCGTACACTCGAATTTAAGTTTGACCCGTTAAATGCGTACCTTCAGCGTACATTTGGCGCGAATGATTCGGAGTTTATTCTCCGTACTAAACAGCCTGGCTTACAAGACTTCAAAGTGCAGCTCAATGACACAGGGGCGATACCTGTTGCCTTTGCATTAAATAGCGCTGGTACAGAATTGACGATTACCTACGACGGGCCTGCAAACACCGCGACAACACAGGCACGTGATATTGTCAGCATCCTTAATACGCACCCTATCTACAGTGAATTGCTTGTGGCGGAGCTCGCTACCACAAATGGCGGTGTAGCGTCTCCGCAGGGTACTGCAATGCAGCCCTTGTTACGCGTCCCTGTAAATCCCCTGCTGTCATACGCAACACGCTCGCTCAATGTCAGTTTTGGCGGAAAACTCTCTACTAGTAAGGTCACGAATTGGCCTATTCTCGGTGTAGAAAAGGGCGACATTATCCGGTTATTGGCGGGTCCTGGAATTGCGGAACCACGAGAACTGCCCGTGTCGCTCGTGCGTTTGGACGCGTTGTATACAAGTCCTGATACTGTTCTGGACACGTACAAAACGACCGACGCGTTAGAATTTGTGATCCTGCGCGAGCCTTACAATAACCAGTCGGTAGACGAACCCTTTCCTTTTACAGGGGCTACTACCCAGACAGGCATTGATGGCGTCATCAACGCGGCTGCGCGTACGTTTACGTCTGTCACAGCTAATTTCTCGCCGCTACACGTTGGTGAGCTCGTAGAGATAAACGGATTTTTAAATAATGGACATGCCCGCATACTTCAGGTTCTAAGCACAACAACCGTCGAGATCGCAGCGACAAACCTTGTCGATGAGAGCAGCGTTGTGTGGGGGCTCATTACTACGCTGAGTCCCAGTGTCATTTTGACCAATGGCGTCATTGTACAAAACGTAGATGGCACAACGTCGTTTACGAGTGCGTCCAATCCCTTCATTGACTCCGTCCCTGTTGTGGGTACGGTGGTCAAGGTCTATCGAGCAAGTCTCGTTGAGAAGTATCTCATTACGAAACGGTTGTCGGATACCGAAGTCTTACTTGACACGACGACCGCTGCGCCTGGGACGGGGCTCACATGGGGCTGGGCTCGATATGTACCGTCCACCCTTACAGTGGCGTGGGACTTTATCGTACCCGGAAGCGTTCGCTTAAATGGCCGCAGGGCCGTGGATGAACAGGCCCTTGTAGAAGGCGTAGACTACGTTGTTTACCCTGACCGCGCCCAGGTGAAACCCCTCACGGTATGGCGTACCGACGTGAATATTACGGTGTCCTACGACTATCGTACGACTGTGTATGCCGCAAATAACGTAGAGCAATCTGGTTCTAACGGTACGCTTACGTATGGCACACCCAGCACGTTCAGCTCCCCCACAGCGGCGTTCAACGCTTACGATATTGGGCACGCAATTACCATTGCGAATTCATCCATCTCATTGACGCAAACTAACAACGGTACGTACAGGATTGCATCAGTTGTAAATGCGACGACTGTAACACTCGTGTCCGACCGGCCCGTCAAGGTCACACCCGATTTAAGTAACGGGTCTCTTGTGTGGACGGAGATCAGCCTGGGTACGTTGGACGTAGACGCACCAGGGGCTCTGATATACGAAACGGCGTTCTGGGCCCCAGACGTTCTTGTCGATCGATACCATCTATACAACACGTTCGGTTATTTGATTAACCGGTTTGAGAATTCAAGCGAGGATTACCGCGCGTTAATCCGAGGCATATTCCAGTTGTTTATGCTGGGACCGACTCTGGAACGTTTTGAGTCTGCGGTAAATACCGTAGCGGGAATCCCAGTAGTGCGTGACGATGGCGAAATACTACTACGCTACGAGTCCAATGCGCTTCAACAGGGTACGGATGGCTATGCCTCTGGGGATGCAGGCACGTTCACAGCGGCATCCGCAGCGTTTACCTCTGAGCATATTGCGTCGTATATTTACATTGTCGATGGCGTAAATAACAACCATCTATACAAAATCAGTGCCGTACTGGGTCCTACGCAAGTACAGCTGTTAGAGCTACCCAGCAGTGACGGCCCCGTGTCGTGGGAGCTCACAGCTAGCTCGACGCACACAATTCTCACGTCTAAGAATACGTATTCATTTTCACGTACGATCCCGTTACGTACAGATATTACTCTTCGAGATTTTTACGGTAATACCGTTAATGCGGGATTGATTATCTTCGATGCCTTCGAAGTTCTATCCACGGTGTTTACAGTTACGGATTACGTAGAATCCCCGCAATGGTGGACACGGGTACAAATTCCAGAAGAACTCTGGACAACAGAAGACGCTTCTCGACGGCAGTCTACGCCTGTATTGGTCGAGAACATCATAGGCCCTAGCGATGATGGCCGTATCGGTGACCCCGGTTTCTTGATTGGAGCCGATAGCGTGGGCTTCACGCCGCCATCATCGATCAAGTACACGGCCCCTACATCGGATGGTGTGTTGGAAGGGGACTATGCATATCCTTTCTCGAATAATGTATATTTCCATAGCACCGTTAACGGGCTTTTTACTGCTGCTGACATTGGTAATATGCTGGTCATTGGGGGAACCCGACGATACCGAATAATCGAACAGCTCACGGCTTACCGTGTAAAACTCGAAGTATTCGAACGGATTTACGACGAGAGTGCTTTGGCGTGGCGTGTTGACACCCAGCCTATTGCACTGCGTAATAAAGCTGCCTTTGTGGTCCTGGATACCTGGCTAAAATACCACCTGTTCTACATATCGTTTGACCCCTCCTTTTTAGGCCAAGTATCTCCCACCCTGATCTCGGACTTGAACGAACTTGTATTCGTCGCCAAGCCCACATATACATATTTGATTCTGTCGCCTTCTTCCTTGTTCAAGGAAATAATCAGAGCGACAGAGTTCTTAACTACCAGTCCGTATTTGACGCCAGGCGGTGACGAAGGCGAGATTATGTCCGCCAACGCGTCTCCATTGGTAATAGGCTCTGGATGGCGCATTGGCACATGGTTCAGATATATTAGCAGCACAGGCAGCTTTACGGCCCCTGCGGCGAGCATTGCGAATGTCCTGGGCGTACCTACTGCAGGCTACGCCCACTACATCAGCAAGTTCGTTCCCGATTCGGCTGATTTTACGGCTAACAACGTACCTATTCCTGCGGATGCCCTGGTGGAGGTGCTCGTAGGCGCCGCGGGAATTAATGCCGTAGCGCAATACACAAATATATCTACATATACAATTACGGTACCTACCGCGACGTTCACGGATTTGCACGTTGGTGCAATGATTCGGATCTACAAGCTTGGTTCGCCGTACAATGGTGATTTCGTCATTGGACGGGTTATTAGCTCTACCGTTGTGGTTGCAAGCCTGCCGTACGCTATCGGCATTCTGCCCCAAGGGTCGTGGCCGGTTGTCGGCGATAATGCTCTGACATGGCAGATTGTTACTACAGGAACCAACCTCGGGTACATCCGTAACTCTTCCAATGGGGAGTGTTTGTTCACGGATATATTGGGCTTACATCATTTCAGTCCGTCGCACGTCGGTACATACGTGCATTTCACGTTCACGGCTTACGTATCTAATCAGTCATTTCGAATTACACGTGTGGACGCTGTAGACGTGCCGGATTGTACATTGGCCGCACTGTCTAGGTACTACCCCATTGAGGCGGATCCGGATGAAACAGGCTCCGTGACAGGTAACACGTTAACCGCTGCGTCTGCGCTGTTCGTGGCTCAAATGTGTCGTGCAGACCGTTTGGTTCTCAACGCAGCGACAGAGCTCACCGAGCAGTACTTCATCGTGTTCACAACAGGCGCCAACAGCGGCCAACGGCGACGCCTAGAAACGTATATTTCGGGCACGCAAGTAGTTATTGCGGGGCCCGTACTTACGACTGACCTCGCAGTCGACTATTTTATTGAAAAGGAAGTTGCGCCTACGGTGGTCAGTGAAACGTCTACGTGGGAGCACTTAAAGAACTCGATAGTAATTAACGGAAACACTATCGATCTGTCGGCTACCCCTACTCAAGATGTAGATCCTGCAGTATCATTTACCGCGTACGGCGTACGGGAGCCCATTGATCCCTCGCTTGAGACTTTCGATGCGACCTTGGGCGACACTTACTATATGATTGGCATGCCCGATCCACGACCGACTCAGGGGCGCAGTCGCACAGGCCACGATGCGGATCTTCGCGAAGACCCACTTCAGATTACGAGGACATGATGCGGATTCAGCATGCGACTAAAGTGCCCTTGCGGGGGGACCTCCGTATTGTGCGCCGTGACGCAACGTCTTTAGACATTTTAGACGTCTGGGAAAAGAAAAACGTCATTACGTACGCAGGGGTTGAAGCCCTCGTGAAATTGCAGGCGCCTAACGCGACATTTGGCGCCAACGTACAATTAGAAAATCAAATCAAGTCTATCCGATTTGGTCTTAATAGTACGACGCCTCAGCGTACAGATACCAATTTAGTTTCCGAGGCTATCGTCTCCGCTAATCCTGTGCGGATTGAGTTCGTCGATGCTACGCGTGTAGTAGGGGCTGCGGGCACGGTTGAGTACGTAGCTACCATGGCTTCGGGCGTGGGCAACGGCGTGACGTACCGCGAAGCGGGCCTTTTTACCCGCGGCACGGCCAATGACCCGTTGACAACATCCGGGGCCATTATGTTTTCCCGACAGGTGTTTCCTGACCAGCCCAAGAACTCGGGCGTGGTCTTAGAATTCCGTTGGCGTATCACCTACACCGTTTGACCTAGAGAGCACATCACATGTCTGAACAACGTGACTTTGTAGATTTTCTAAACGGTGGTGATACGGGCCAGGCTAACCTGGACTCGATTCAACCTCTTACCGATGGCGAAGGCGCGACACAGGTTGTGCTGCGTCGACCGGCTGAGAATATTCGTAGTCGTACGGAGATCGTTCGAAGTGAGCTTGAAGAGCTCAAGCACTATCGCGACTTCGGTCAAATGCTCATGGAGTATCCGAGCGGTACTGGCTTAAGTGCCTATCCTGTAGGCACGGTACTCTGGGGCGGACCAACTTCATTTACAGGCCCCAACAACACGGGCATTATCACAGCGTCTGGTGAACTTCGTATTTCACCTTTTTTGGCACCGAAAACGGCCACCAAAGGGGTGCTCACGAGTGGTGCCAGTCCTAACAATTTAATTACGTATACGTGCGTAGGTTTCTCTACTGAGAGAATGAACGCCATTACGGTGGAACACCGCGATGTGACGGGCAGTGCGCATTATGTATCGATTACGCCGGGTCCTGTAAAGCATATTGTCGTTTTCTATGACAGCACTGCGTTACACACGGCTGCGGCCACCGCGACCAAAGTAAACGCGGCCGTTACCGCTGATACCGATACAACGTATACCTTAAGTGGTAAATTCACAGCTACGGCGACCAACGCGGTTACTGTGATTTCGTCACTAGTCGAAACACGCCTTGAAGGCACCTTCGAAGACGAACTCCATACCGTCACAGCTAGCAACCTTTCTGCGTTTACGGGGCTAGACGTAGGCGACGGTATTGCGATTTGGTACCGCTACCTCGTTGAACCTGCCGCGGGTTACGGCTCGGACCCTAAGGCAGGGTTGCGCGGCGGTCGCGCAGAATCGTCTGCATCGCGCGGTACAAGCGCTATCCCCTCGGGCTCGCTATTTAAGACATCGGCCTCGGCGAGCAAAATTCCCGGTGCTATTCCGATTTGCCGCGTTGCATATAACGGGCAGTTGATCTTTGCGGACGGCACTAAGGTTCAACCTGGAGAAACCATTACTTTCGCTAGTGCGACGAGTGTCGCGGCAGCGAATTTAACTTCGCACATCAGTAACCTTGCGACGACCAACGGTGCGGGCATTGTTGGATTCCAGCCTGCGACCGCCGGCAACTGGGCCGAGGGCGCAGCGGCGTTAGTTGCGACGAATCTGCAGGCTGCCGTCACTGAAATTGTCAGCGACTTAGCTGCAACTACAGCACCTGCGGGAGCACTACATATTGGTGTCGACGCAGGGACTATTTTCAGCGGACAATTGACGGCTATTGGTGGCGGTGGTGGACAGTCGGGGGATACGACACTGCGTGCCGCGTTGGACCGTTTGGATTCGTCGGTGGTTGCACGTCGTGGGTTTACTGCTGTTGTTACGGACGGCAGTACCTCGGTCGGTGGTGACATTAACGCCGTAGATTTTGTGCCGGCTATCAATACGCTTGCCGGCACAGGCGGTACGTACGTCTTGCGTCGCGGCGCGTATAACGTAAGCACCGATTTTACTACTTCGAAGAATACGCACTTGGCGGGTGAAGACGTTACCAAAGTAACGCTTTCTATCACAAAGGGTAGCGCGGTAAACTTCTTTGGGTCGAGCCTGAACGATCAACTCTCCTTCGAGAATCTGTTCTTAAAAGGCCACGCCTCGAATAATTATCAGTACGCCTTTGCAGGCGGCGCCTACACGCTGCGTAACTGCCGTGCTGCTGCGGGTGCGCTCCATTTTGGCCCTTCTGCGAGTACGCGCATCGATATCGATGGGCTCGTAATTGACGATGATTCACAGGCTATCGCCAATTTCAGCAGCATCGAGTTTTACAACAGCTCTGCCGATACAAATGCCGTTACGGGCAAAGTACGCGGACTACGCGTAACTACTGCACCGTCAGGTTCGAATACGAGTATCGAAAAGTCGGGCCTATGGGTCAATAGGATCGGCACCAAAGCCGCATCGCGAAATTACGAACCCCTCGTATTCGAAGATGCCATTTTTGACATCTCTGCGGGTTTTGGCGACGTAAATCCTAGTACGCCTGATGGCCGGGTCGCGTATATCAACGCGTCTCACCAGCCGCAGGTTTACCGTGACTGCGTATTTCGTTGCAGTCAGTCGAATCCGAATATCTACGTCACCGTGATGGATATTATCGATTCGACTAACATTCTCTTCGAGAATTGTAGGTTTATTCAGGATGGCTACGGTAAGGTCCTTAGCATTTCTGGTTCGTCCAACAATATCCGATTCCGAGACTGTAAGTTCTATACAAGTACTGCTGGCGTAAACTACCCGGAAATCGGCGTAGTGTGCGACGAGGTCGTGTCGACGGACCCCGGCCAGAACATTGTATTCGAGGATTGCTACGCAGAAATTCGTTTCGGTACCTCTACCGGAGCCTCGGCTACGCGTCGTATCGAAATCGGAACCGTAGCCGGAACTGCAACAGGTGACGGCTCGTATACCATTGACGGTCTACATGTTAACCTGAATTACAGTAACGTAACCACGTATTCCGACTATACCCTCAGCATCAGCACAGGGGCTGGTACGCAATCGGTTGTGGAAGCGCGCAACATTACGGTAGATTTTCAAGGTAAACGCTTAGCGGGAGCGGGCACCCGTGCTATTTTCTTAAATAGTTTTGGCGCTGCTAACCTCGAAATAGATGGTTTACACCTTAAGAACGTCACCGAGCCTGACACTTCCGCAGGTGCGACGACGCTAACCTGTAGCCTTGTAGAGCTCGGGCGTGGGCGTATTAGCGGCGGTTCAGTAAACGGCACACCCGCAGGCAGTAACGTTTCTGCGTGGTATGCCCATATAAACCTTGCAGGGTCGGGTGGATCCGTAGAAGGCGTACGCTTCTATGAGACCAGCACGGCCAACAAAGGACGCTTAGTCCGTGCAGATGAGCGTTGCAAAGTTATCGGTAATACGGCGTTAACTACCTTAGCAACGGGTGAAGACACGCCCGGCTGGTTCTGTTGGTCTAACAGTGATGGCGTGGTGGTTAATGACAATACCATTGTGCTCAGCGGTACTGCGCAGAACTACTTACCTGCTACGGACGACCATGCACTGATCTACCTGGGCACGTCATCGGATGTATGCTCTGTAGTGGGCAACAATATCCGAGTAAGCTCGGCATTCGTCCGCGGTATTACCGTGGATGGTAAACGCAACAGCGTTGTGAGTAACGGCTTGCGTTGCAGCAGTACCTTGGCTGAGAAAATGTTGTTGCTGACTACAGCATCGCAGGGAAACGTCGTAACGGCGAACACACTGATTAATGATGGCTCGGGCGGCACCGCGACCGTAACAGACGAGGGCACATCTACTACGGTTCCCAACCGGGTATTTGCGAACCCTGACGATATATCCGTTACAGCGACGATACGTCATATCTGTCCCTCTGCGGGTTCCCCGTATACGGGAGAGTGGAATGGAGGTTCTTCTGTCAGTGCCAGTTCCCTCGTCGCACGTGCACATATAAGTTTTCCGCTGGATACTTATTTACCTGACGGTGCCACAATAACACTGGTGCGTGTTAGCTTAAAACATACGGCAACCCACGCCACCTTAACGGACCGTTTCTCACTAGAGGTTACGTCCAATTCATTTACAGGTAGCAATCCCGACACTTCGGGTGTTATATACGACCCAACCAATAATACCACTACGCACTATTTGTCGAGTGGTACGCTGGCCTTCGTTGTAGATAAAACGACAAAATCTTTCTCTGCCGATATCATAAGTTCGGTATCCACCTCAGGTGATATTATTTGGGCAGTAGAGCTCACGTATACCACGCCCAAATTTTACATGGATTGATCCATGGACCCTTCTTCCATACTTAAATACCACGCATCCACCGGACCTAAAAAATGGATCCTATGGATCGTGGTATCCATCACGGTCTTTATCGCCGTTTTTGCGCTTTACATAAAGCTCAATAAACGACACGACGAGCTAAAGAAACTGCGCACGGAAGCGGACCTTGCTGCGCAAAAAGCAGATCAAGTACGCGCAGACATTCTTCGTGAAAAAGATCAGTCCAAGCTGGTAGGCTTACTCGATCAAGCTCACGAACTACAGAAGACCGCAGATGCCAAACGCGATGAAATTGCCAAGAGCGAAAAAGAGTTCGAGGCAGAGTACAAGCAAGTAAAGGCACTTGAATCATGGAAAGATTTAGACGCGTACAATCAAAAGTCGCGCTCTTAGTTCTGCTGGCTACGTCTAGCGCGCAAGCGCAGGACCACGCCAAGCTGTTCCAGCTTACGCCTTTACCCGACAGACTGGTGCCAGAGTACATAGCGTGCGTTTACCAAAACGTGCGCTATGCGTGCTTTGACGCAGCCCAGATGGTTGAGCTCAACACGCTGGAAATCCAAGCGCGTTACTGGCACAGCCAATGGGAAGACTACACCAGCCTGCTGGCTGTGAAAGAAGCCGAGCTGCTCAAGTCTCAGGAGCAGATTGCGGTCCATTACAGCATGGAGCGCCAGGACCAGGACCACATTCATGGTCTCAATGAACAGCTCACGTCAGAAATCGAAGCTAAAAACGAGTGGCGCTCGAAAGCAGAAAACCCACCCACATGGCCTTTGTGGGTGGGCGGTACTGTCGGAGTGCTGGGCTTGGGAGCGTTTCTCAGCAGCCTCGCCCGTTAGAGCTTCGACTCCGTAAGGACCTTTTTATGTTCAAGCAACCCAAACAACTCGTCAGCAGTCATGCCCTCGCCGAGCTCACTAACGTTGCTGACACGGCTGATGAAACCCGGGTCGCTGTACTGCACGACCTGATCGCTAGCCGCCTCAGTGGTCTCGGCCTCCACGATGCTGTAAAACAAGAGCTCCACAGGCGGAAAGTCAGCGCCATCCGCCTTCTTGCGGCCAACCGTAGCGTTATGTGTAATGAGAAACTTTTTCATTCTTGAGCTTTCTTGATGATTTCATCGCCGCCTACACCGGTAGTACGGCATCCGAATTCGACCCAACGGTTACAATGATTGCCTTGGTAAAAGGACACTCTAATACCTAACCCCCACTCATTTTCATTCATGGGGTTCTGCATAAAGTCGTAGATCTGCTCTACCACGACTTTATCGTAATGCGGATGTTCGGGCGTGTATACGCCAATACCTAGAGACAAATAATGCGCCGCCCTGCGCAAAATGATGGGCGTAATGCCAATACGGTGGTCTTCTTTATGGAGTGTCATCGGGATGGACGTGTTGGAAGTGTTGAATGGCAATGCCCTGCAGGGGTACAAATTCTGCAGTAGGACGCTCGCGTGTGAAGGTCATGCGGAGGGTAGCTACTTCTTCTTGGGCAGCGGAACTGACTACGCCTATTACTTTATCGCCCCGCATGACGATAATAGCGGTTCGATCGGGAGATTCACCGTGGTCAACAACTACGGTATTGCCTGTGACCATGCATCCGATGTGACTCATTCTGCAGCCTCCTCTCCAGCAACCGGCGGGATAGTACAAAGACCGCCATCACAGTACTTATCGTCAACCTCGTGGGTTTTCAAGCCCGCGAAAGAGTAAGGTTGTAAGCGCATCTGGTACGCCAAATATTCTTCACGTGTGATCACGGTCTTAGGGGCTTGTACGTAACCGTGATCGTTGCGGGGCAGAAACGACACGCCCTTGAGTCGGTGCGCGTACATCTCAAGTGCCTGTTGAATAAAGGGACCTTCTTTTTCCTTATCGAAGTCCACCGTGACAGAGACTTGGTTGTCTGCCCAGTAGTACTGCATGAGCGCGGCTACTTCGAGCTGCTCCCACATTGTAATGGTGTCACTCGGCCTTTGTCCTGGGGTGTGCACCGGGAAATACACTACAACTGTATTGGCTTCGTTGACGGCGGTCTCAATCCGATAGCCCGCGTGGCGCAGGGGTTCTATCAGGACTGAATCATCGTTAATACGGATGGCCTGAAGAATGTACTCACTCTTTTCGTGGTGAATACCTTCGCGGCATCCAACGAGCTTAGAGATCGAACCTGACGGTTTGACCGAGGTCTTCTTGATGCTCTTCGGAATACAGAGCCAGTCACTGTAGATTTCGTCTAACCGGTTAATGTAATGGTAGCCGGTGTTGCACCATGCCATGTGCTTGCGTAGACCGATTTTAGCAATGTTGTCTTGGATGCCGCTTTGGCTGCAGCCAATGCGCCTGTTACGCAACATAACCGCGTTGGTCTCTTCGCAGTGCGTCGGAACCAACGTAACAGTCTTTGCGTAAAGGTACGCACATTTAAGTGTGCGCTGATAGTCTTCGTAATTGTCGCACTTATGCGGGAATGTTTCGACTAAACAGCACAATTCGGCACTGTGCAGCGTCTGCTCAAGGCAGGGATTTCCGCCCATAGCCTTGGCGTCTTTGTTATCCGGCGGATCGCACATACGGCTGTATGCCTGCGCGTTCTTCAGGAACGCGTAACCAGGTTCGCCGTTCATGGCCGTAAGCTTTGCCGGGCCACTGAAGTCCGTTTCTTCGGTAGCAAAGATAGAGTTATTGGACGCCCAGCGTGGCCACTCATTCGCCTCGGGATTGCTCCAGTCCTTAAGGCCTAAGAACTGGGAGTCATCGGCTTCTGCAAACATGATTTCTGCTGTACGGCGTACGCCGCCTGCTACGACACACTCGCCAATGCTGTTGGCAATGTCGACAATTACGCGAGAGTCGACGTACTTGCCTTTGTACGCATCGAGCAATGTACGTAGACGCATTGTAAGCCGTACCAGTGCCTCAGGCCCTGACGCGGTACCTCCAAAACCCCGGATGCGCGCCCCCTTAGGACGTACCAGGCTGTAGTCTGGGTTGATAGGGCAAAGAACGTCAGGATCTACATAGGACTGTAGAAGTGCGCGCACATACTCAATCCAACCTTCGCGTGAATCCCCGACTACGAAGGGTTTATCACAAGGATACGGCTTGATAATCTTGACGGTGCCCTTGCCCCGAGTATCCAGACCCACGCCGACGCCCAACATACTCATATCCATCAACCAGGTAAATGGCTGGGAAAATGCGTTGGGGATATTAGTATTGCCGATATTTGCGGTTGTGTAGAAACCGCAATTGTTCAGGCACGCACCGCCAATTTTGAACATGTGTTCGCTGCCCGTTTTGGACATCCCGCGTCCGGGAGGCAGCCACTTAAATGCAAACATGCGGGCGAAAGCGTCTTGGGCGGATCGCTGTGCTTTGCTGTCATTCCAAGGCAGTCCATGGCGCCGGCAGTGTCCCTTTTGGATTTGGTACATGCCTTCGATAACGCGCTGACACGTTTGCCAGTATTCTTCAGTGCTGCCATCCGGCAATAATTCCGCATACGTGCGCTTATAAACAATGTAACCTAAGGACCCCCAAGCCGGCTGCCGGTCTCGATACTCGGAAATAAAACCACTATCGAGATAAAACTCTTCGCGTGGAACAAGCATCTACATCCCCCTAAACTGCGTCCTTAAACTGCCGTTTAACCCTAGGCTTCGCTTCTTTTTTCAAGTCCTTAGACTTAATCATTTTCACAACATCGAGCTGGTGACGCATCACAGAGCAAGGCCGCGCTATTTCATACCCTATACGGGCAAGGCCATACGCATCTGCGACGTTGTCATCTTGTATCACAACCTTCCATTGTTTCTCAATGGCAATCATGACTTCTTCCTTGGACGCAGAGCCCTTGCTCGTTACATACTTTTTTAATTGCTTGGGGGCCGCGTCGAAGCATTTATCACAGTGGTCAAACAAGGCCAACTTAATCACAGCCCCTACTTCACCCAGCAAAAACTTCTTGTTGACGCTGCCGTACGAGTAGCCTTCCATGACGCCTGTCGCGAAGCGCAACTCCCCAAGAACGGCAGTCAGCCCATCTCTGATGTAGGCCAGGCGTTCATGATCACGTAGGCCTTTTGGCTCAATTAAGCCGAGATAGTAAACGCTAGCATCTTCGTTGAGAATGCATATCCCTGTATGTAAAACCGACTGGTCTATGCCAATAAATAGGGCCATGAGCTATACTACAACAACACTGGCGGTGGGTGGACATGTCGGCATATATTTCAGCAACCTTTGAGAAGACCCTGCTTCCCGCGACATCCCAAGTACGGGTGATCCTGCGTAATCGCGACGATGGTGGAGTCCCTCCGTCGCCAAGCGTAAGCTATTTTCCCACCAACCCTGATGACCTGAAATACAATGTAGTTGTGAAGTTTGTGAGCCGTACTCTGGGTGAGGAGTTTCAGAGAATAGCGCTTTTGGCAGATCTTACAGACGTTGCGCTACCTATTAGGGCTTTGGATACGTTGGAAGATTTGTCTACCAACTTTTTACCAGGGCCCTTACCCGTAAATGATGTGACACAAGGCGACCTGCTAACGATAACCCTGTCTGACGTAGAGCCTTGGAACTCGAACGTCTATAGCGGCAATCCTTTTCAATTTACAGTGCAAAGCGTTACATCAACCCGTATTACTGTTACCCCGCCATTTCCGGCATTTGCGAATACCCTGTCTTGGGCCATTCCCGCACGGGGTTTATCGGGAATAGCTGGTGTTACGATTCGCAATGGCAATCCTGCAGATACGCTAAAATACAGGGACTCTCGCTTTCAACGCTACTACACCACTGCCCTCGAAGCTGAAACAAGCGTGACTGCTATGAAAGCCGACCTTACGTCCCTGGCGACCGCCACGGTTGGCGCAACGCTCACAACCGAAGTTGTTACATTGAGTTCGAGCATATGACTACGACCGTCGAAATTAAGGCCCAGTTTGTACGCAGCATTCCGTACGAGAGTGTGTACAGGGTGCAGGTGGATATTATCGATGTTGTCAACATCGGTTTTGACGTACTCGTGTTTAATACTGAGCACGACACATTCTCGCATGTAGCCACCGTGTACGACCTCGAAACTTACCCGGTGGGTAAAGAAGCAGCAGCGCTTGTAAACGCGTCACTATACCGCGGACGCGGCGCGCAGCTCAACTATCGCACAATCCGTGATGCTACAGGGTTTGAAGCGATTACTAAATCCCGTTTGAAAATCCTTGCGGTAGCGCACGCATCCATAGTAGATGCATTCACTGGCACTGATTATGCCAACATCAACTCTACTGTCACTTTGTGAGTAATCCATGTCCGGCACTCAAATAAACCAACAGCGACAAGCTGTTGTTGTTTCAGGCACAGTCAAGTACACGATTACCACAACGTGTACAGCACGCGGTACCCTACAAGACACCGGCATTTTCTTACTTAGCATTCCCACCGCGACTGATCCCAAGGACGACGCTTTTGAACGCGTCATTGAGATTGCCGACGTCGATACCTACTTCAATGACCGTGATGTAGCAATCGCTGCCGGCGCTATATACTGGCGCTCCTCTGCGGTCACAATCACGTATACCGATGTTGAAACAGCGAACGCGGCATGGAAAGAGTTTAACAGTCGCATTAATTCTCTCGTGAACGCATACGACGCGTTCCTCACGGAATTCGACACGGTGCCGTCAGGTGACGTCATCAACTTCCCGACTGTGGACGAATCCGCGAAAGCAGCGCTAAAAGCGGCGTACGCTGCAACGGTACCGCTGGTAACTGCTGCACAAGATGCGTTAACTACGCATCAGGCGGAATGTACGCAGCTCGAAGCAGATCTAGCTACAAATGAAACGCAGTTACAGCAAGCAACTGCCGACGCAGCTGCATGGGTCAATACCCAAGCGGTATTAACGTCAATCCTTGCGGTAGACACTGCGCTCAACGCAAGTCTTACGACAAATAACGCCGCAGTTCGGAGCGCGAATGCGTCATCTAGCGCCACCGATCCCGAAAAAGCAAACCTTGAGAGCTATCTCGTATCCAACGACGCGATGCTTGTACAGTTTACGGCGCAGAATACTGCGCTGTCTGCACTGATCTCGGGCACGGTAACGCCGCAGATGAGTACACTCAACGCCCGTGTCGTGTCGCTTACGCAAGCTAAGAACGCAATCTACGTTAATCTAAATAAATGCCACATTGAGAGTAGCAAGCTCAGTGCAGCGGCCACCACGGCTGTAGCAAACCGCGAAGCGGCGCTAGCAGCAGTTATAGCCGTCTGCCCTGACTTTACACCCTAATAGTCCGCTGATTGGCCTGCGGGCATCACCGTATTTAAATGTATTTTTGCAGTAGCAAAGCCGTGAGGCCAAAGCCGCTGGAAAAACTCCATGACGTGTGATGCAGGGGTCAGACAATAGCACCAAAATGTGCTGCGCGTAGACGTACCTGTAAGGATCGTCTCATGCCGCATTTTTGTAATGCTATACACGGGGTGCGGCTGATGTCCGTCCCGTGTATGTACATACCCCCAGGTGCTGAATATTGCGTGCGCTAGCACGTGCTTTCTCTCTAAATGGACCTCGGGGATTTTGTCGCTTTCGGGCAACGCAGGAAATTCCGCACGTAGCTCCGCATAGCTGGGATACTTCTTTTTCCGTGTGGTGTTCCCCTGACAAGGTGCCACGCGGAAAGTTAAGTCGTCGCCCCCTAAGCGAAAGCCTGCGAGCTTTGTGTTGCCGTTGCGGGTTGGCGTGATCGCCCGACTTAAATGGTCTTCACCCGCGATGCTCATTAAATAGTGTATCTCGTGCAATGCAAATTTTGAGGTACCATTTTCGTAGGGCGTAGCGGCAAGCCATGTGTAGAGCGCTTCCCAGGCTTGCTCTTCAGTTGTATGGCTATCGCAGTTACGTACTTGACCGCAGTCACCGTACGTACCGTCCCTGTGTTTAGTACTGAACGTACACTGTGAGCACTCAATCTTACGGTGTGCAAAGCGCCTGGCGTTCTCAGCCCCTCGTTCTGAGAACTCCTTAGACCTTGCCGCGACAAGCGCAAAGTCGTAGTTATCCCAGGGCCGAATAGCTTCGGTAAAGTCGGCGTTTATCGAGTATTGACCGGGTGTAAATACAAAGCCGTTCAGGTCTTGGTAGCGCTTTCGTTTGTACTCCGTCGTTTCTGGCTCAGAGAAACTCGTCAGTTGGTCGGCTAACCAAGGATGTGCCGCGTACATCGTTGTAGTGAGGCACGTACCTTCTTCGAGTTTAGGACACGGACAATTTCCCGTGAACCGTTCGAGCATGGTACATGTGTCGTAAATATCGTCGTAGTCAGCAAGAATAGCGTCGCTGGCTGGATCGCGTACGTCCTTCTGCAGCCAGCCAAACAACCGATTCTTACTTAGGAACTCACGGTCGCCAGTACGAGCCGGTCGTGGTATTCCCGCAGTATTAAAGGTGGCCATGATGGTACGGTTATCAACCCGTACATAGACCACGGTCTTCGCCTCTGCATATAGCTCCGATAGAATAAACATCGGCTTACGGAGCATGTCCACTTCAAGGTACTCATCGGTGTCGTGGAATAAGTAACCCTGCGGTGCATTCCCATAGACTCGTAGGAAATTCCTTTTTGAGATTCTATGGGAAGGCGTGGCCTCGCAAATGCTATAGTACCGCGGCATGCTTGGCCTCTGCGGCGTGCAACTGCGCTTTGAGTTGCGCTGCTTTTACGGGATTGATCATGTGGTAGTACGAAATCTTGCCCTCGATTTGTGATTTGAGCTGTGCCCCAGACTCAAGTCCCATTTCTTTGGCGACGACATCGAACCCCTTGTAGTGGCAATGATGAATCCGTGCCCGCAGCTTGCGGTAATGTACGCGAATAATATTCGGCTTTTGGTTAACGGTCATTCCCAACAACCTCTGCTGTCGTCCAGGGCGGGTAACTCGTAATTTCTTACGGTTTACCTCGTAGCCACCCTTCTTGATGATCTTCGAAATAGCACGAATGAATTTGTTCGTGTCTTCCCGTGACAACCGTTCGTGACAGGAAAATGCTAGGTCGTCCGCGTATCGGGTGTAGGACATACTCCATTTCTTGCATTCTTCAAGAATAGGAATGTCCAAGCGGTGATGCGCCACCCAATTACAAATAGCGCCGCTGGTAGGCGCTCCCTGGGGTACTACGTAGCGCGTTCCTACCGCTGTCTCGATGGGGATTGTGGCCAAGTCCGCCATAGCGCTGACAACTTCAAATGGCAGATGAAATAAATCCTGTAGCGCGCGTCGGATCCACGCACGCCGTGTCGAGGGAAAGAAGTCTTTCAAATCGATCACGATGAGGACTTGTTTACCGCAATGTTGTTCAGCGCTGTAGCGGGTAGTGCGCGATGGAACGTACGCGGAAATATGGTCAGGGTATGTAATGTTGGTAAAGAAACGCTCCAACAAACGCCCTTGTACGAACTTGAGCTTAGGCTCTGGAGCGTGAATGACGCGAGTACCGCCTGACTTCTTGGGGATCACCCATTTCTTGTACATCTTGTGGCGGCCCACAATCATGCTCATCAATGTCCGATTTCGAATTCCCATGGCGTGTGCCAGGGACATGGTATCGATCACCCACGGTACGTTCTCGGGGATCTTTTCGAAATGCGGAAGATCAATGATATTAATCGTTGTTTGGTTGTACGCTGGCATTGTCGCTATCCCCCGAGATATCCGCGAAGTTCAGAGCATCGTAACAAACGAGCTGTCCTGGTACACATTCCCCCTGGATGTGTCGCATCAAGCGCGGACAGACCGAGCACAGGGGCCGGATCTTGTCCTGAGGCGCTTTCAGCGGTGTTGCGAGATACGCAAAATCGCTAAGCGGTTGTACTACCTCTGTGAGATTAAATACGGGTAAACCCTTTTTACGTTTCAGGGCTTGCTGATTATTATTCGCAAACCACTTTTGATTAGCGATGTACCGTGGACGAATCTTGCGCCGAGCGATGCTCGTCAACACGGGAATGACAACGAGCCGTTTGGTGAAGTCGACCTCTTCTCCGAACTCGACCCACCAGTTACGAATCGCGGGGGCGGGGAAACGCCCATCCACGATAGGCTTACCGTTGATTTCAGCGGCTATCCCTTTGTGTTGGTCGTTGCGTCGGAAATGTTTACGTGTGATGGACGCAGGCCGCAACGTGTAGAGCGCTTCTTTAAGCTCCTCGGTAAACGGTAAGACAATGCCGTATCCGAAGATCTTCGGAATTACATCCTTGTCTTCAGGCATGATCAAATACAGTTTATCGAACGGAATGACAGTACCCGCAGCTGCGCGGTGGATATGTATATCCAAGATATTAGACACTCGAATCCTCCAATTGGTAGTCCTTCATCTGAATTGTTACGTGACCGCTCTCCTTCATCACGGGCTGACCGTTCGGCGTGAGGAGCCAGATAGTAGGTACGGGAATGCGCGTGGCGGGTGGCGGCGCATAACCGTCGGTACAGTAAATGAGAATGTCGGGCGCCTTGTCCTGATGCCCACACATTTTCTTGATGTGCTGAAATACGAGCTCGAAATCGGTACCGCCACGACCGGTTAGTTCCCTGTCGATCTCCCCTGTGGCAGTAATCCAATACTCTTTGCAGACGTGCGTATCTGCGTAGATCACACAGATACTCACCTCAGAATCCGCCTTCTGAATGTGCGTCAGCTCTGACAGCCCTAGCTGCAATTCTTTCGTCGCCATTGAACCGGATGTGTCGACGACGTAGTAAATAGTGAACTTGTTACTCAACTTAATACCCGGAAATACAGGCATTTGCCGGATGTGCGGAAGGCGCGCAAAAAGCTTATTGCCTTCCTCTTCCATTTTGCGCGCAAACACCTTAAGGGCTGCGAGCTTCTTGGAAGGCCGGCTCATACCGCGCTCTTTTTTCGTCTGGCGCGTTCGTTGCACCATGTTGTGCAAGAGTTGCGTCCACGACACGGTGGGTGGGGTCAACATCTTGCGGATAATCTCCATCACGTGGCCCGGTATTGTGCCGCGTGATTTATCCGCACTCGACAGGGACGCCTTGATGAGCTCCTTGCCATTCTCCATGAGCTTGTGCGTGTCGCCCTCGGAATTGGTCCCTTTACCTTGCTCCCAAGCCAGATGCGGTTTCATCGAGTCCACGAGCATTTCGAGAATCTTCTGGTCCACCGGATCCAGATTCTCGATTTCGCTCTTGAGCTCTTCGGGAGTCATGCCCCCGAACGGGTCTTCTTGGGGCTGGCCCTGTCCTTGCCCTTGGCCCTGACCTTGCCCTCCTGCACCCTGTCCTTGCCCTTGGCCCTGACCTTGGCCCGGCTGTGGATCTTGGCCCTGGCCCTGACCCTCACCGTCTTCTTCGCTCTCCTCTTCGTCCGAATTACTACTCTGACTCTGTTGTTTGAGCGCGTCTTGAACAGCCTGAGCCTGTTTTTCGAGGATCTTCTTGGCAAGTTTATACAACTGGGTGGGGGATGATTTGAGCCGTTGCGTCAGCAGTTCGATCATCAACCGCTGATAGTCCTCGTAGGCCATGTCACGAGGAAGTGGGGGTGTGAAGTTCTCGGGGATAACCCAGAAGCCCAGCGGTTTCTCAGGTAGCTTAATTTTGGGCCAACTACGTGCAAGAAGTTCGTTAGCTGCCGCGTCCGTTGCAAGGTTAGCGGTAATGCTCATCAGATGCCGGTCTTCATCATCTGAGTAAATGCGCATCATTGTTTGAACACGGGGGATGTGCTCTAAGATCAGGTGCAGCACTTCGTGTTCACAGGTGGCACATACTTCTTCGTACGAGCGCGTTGCTGCAAACAACGGATCGTAAAGAAATAGATAGCGCCCCGCGTGGGCGCTCACGGCCATAGTGCCAAAACCAGGCACCGCGACTTTATCCATCAGGCCAATGACGCGCGCGTAAAAGTTCTGGACTTTACTGCTCGTAAGGTACGTCAGTGCATCGGCTACGGAATCCCGGCCCTTGACCAGGGCCTCTTCGAGAGTCATTCCGTTTTTGTTATCTAGCTTTTCTATCCCTGTTCTCATGTCTCACCTGCTGCTATAATCAGCGCATGTCCTCAACGATTATCGATCAGTACAACGGTGACCCTGTCTACGCGCACTTGCATGTGCTGACGCGGGATTTTCCGTTAGCTCGCGAAATGCTAAAAACAGCTTCGTTCGAAAATACTAAGCTGGCCGTAGAGGATTTACCCAGTACCGCTTTTGCGTGGGAAGACGAACGACGGTTCCCGATTCACACCCGCGAAGATGCGCTCGCTAGTATCTTTTACCGCAGTAAGCTCGGTTCTGCGGTACCTGCCCATGTTGACGCCAAGCTGGCCACAGCGCAGGAAGTCTACAAACTCGATATTTCCATGTTCTCCGCAATGAAAACGGCTGCGGCAGAACCCACGGAATATGCGCTGCCCGACGAAAAGCGTTTGCCCCTTACGGGTGCTGCCCAAGTCAAAATGGCAGAAGAAGTACTTCATCGCGATGGAATGTACCTTACGCTTGAAAAGCGCGCAGACGCGTACAGCCGACTGTACACCGCGGCCAAGCGTTGCAATGTACAGCTCACGCCTCTGTCGCTGAAGTTTGCGGGGGCTACAATATCCAACACGCACACCTTGCGTGATTGGCTCGACG
>Ga0315274_10001130_pt1 | contig 41367 bp, 41 predicted proteins | sample YL17G02_20_MG_FD_203700 | JGI IMG/M metagenome (GOLD analysis project Ga0315274, IMG submission 203700) | Sediment microbial communities from Yellowstone Lake, YNP, Wyoming, USA - YL17G02_20 | ecosystem: Environmental > Aquatic > Freshwater > Lake > Sediment | place: USA: Wyoming | collected...
TGTACTTCCAAAGGGATTAGTATTTTCTTTTTCCTTTCTCCAGTTTATTGTTGACATACTTTTTCATAGGTGACACAAACGCAATCATTGTCATTCCAGCGAAAGCTGGAATCCATCCTATGCAAGAATCATTCCCCCGCTATTTACAAAAGAGCCATTTTTTACACCCTGACTTTCTGCTTCCAGTTGTCAAATTCCTGCTCAAAGTTAGGTGTGAATACGCCAGTGCCTAGATTCGTCTCTATCTCATCAATGCTCCAGAATCGCCCATCATCTATCTCATAAGGATCAAAGTTTATTTCACCATCATATATGCACATATACGTATAAACGTACTCAGTCTCAACAGGGCTGTGCATCCAGTAGTTGTATAGATGCTTCACGGGAACGTTAATCCCCAGTTCCTCTTTTAGCTCACGGTATACTGCCTGATCGAAGGTTTCTCCAAGGTTAATGTGTCCTCCTACTGACGTATCCCATTTGCACGGCTGGATGTCCTTATTAGTTGGCCGCTTCTGGAGGAAAAGCTCACCTTTGCTGTTAAATACCAGCACATGAACCACACGATGGGCAAGCGATTTGTTGGAGTGACATTCCTTTCGTGTAGCCTTACCTATTACATTGCCTGATTCATCTATAATATCAAAATATTCTTCAATCATTCACTTACAACCTTTCAAAAGCCTTAAGATTCTGACGATAAGCCACATTGACATAAACACGCCGCCAGCAACCAACCATGATAAGCTTAATGTTGCTTCACCATTGATCGCATAAAGCCTTAGATGAGCAACTAAAACAAAAGACAGCATTAATGAGAAAAGACTGCTGTATTCTCTGCGGATAACCATCCCCCAGTTCCATTTACTCCCTGCGGAAGTCCATAAATGGAATCTCGGAAAGAAACAGGGAACTCTTGAGGTATATTCGCTGAATTTATCCCCGAACTTGTCAAGAAGAAAATGTTCCTCTGTCAGTATTATAGGGACGTAGAAGATAGTGAATAGAAGGCTATTTATAATGACAATCTCCCATGATCGGGAGAACAGGCTGATACCAAAGATGATTAGGAAGTTGCCAAGATATAAAGGATTACGTGTGATCGAATACGCCCCGGTAGTATTTAGCGCAGTTGCTCTCTGTGCCTTTGTGTTTCTGCCAGACGTACCAGAAGGCACAAAAGCAATAGTCAGTATCCGCACTAACTCACCTATAAATGAAATGAGAAGACATAAGGCTTGATATACTATTTCAGCGTATTGGTTGCTGAACGTTCGCTGAAGGTCGTGCATTTTAATAGGCAGAAGCGGGATCAATATCAAAGGGATATAGCTTCGCCATCGGAAGAAGATATTTCCAGTTTTTCTTAGGTATTCATCAAGTAAGGTGAATTGGTAATTTTCCTTTTTCTGATCCATTAATGAAGTAGTAGCGTTTTATATGAAGTTTAACTAAATAATCGGGTAATAGATAAAAATCAATCAAATCCCCCCTTCCCCCCTTTAGCTAAAGGGGGATCAAGGGGGATTTGATGCTTCTTCTTTGATTTCCTAGAACTTTATTACCCGATTAATTATTTAATATTCATTTAAAACGTCTTTTTGCTGTCCAGTAATATTGTCACAGGACCGTCGTTGAGCAATTCAACTTCCATGTGCGCTTGAAACACACCTGTCTGAGGTTTTAAGCCTAAATCAGTCAGTGTTAATACATAAGCCTCATAAAGCTCTACTGCTTTGGATGGTTTAGCGGCATCAGTGAAACTTGGTCGGCGGCCCTTTCGACAATCACCGAATAGAGTGAACTGAGAGATCACAAGAACTTCGCCATTAATGTTAGCGACAGAGAGGTTCATCTTGTCTGAGTCATCTTCAAATATGCGCAAACCTGCCGTTTTGTCAGCAAGATATTTAGCATCTGAAACGTCATCGTTTTCAGCTACCCCAAGGAGTACAAGCAGTCCTTTTGATATAGACGATACTTTATCACCACCCACCGACACACTTGCTCGATTAACCCGCTGGATAACTGCTCGCAAATCGCTCTCCTTATTTTGCACTTTTTATCTTCCAGTTCAGTCCATCCTCTTTATAGAAGTTAAAAATCAGAGTGTCATTCCTTTTATGAACGTTATTATCAGCTTTAGCTACACATTCGAGAGTGTAGTTTGCTTCAATAGTGGCAGAATCAGCCGTTGGGGCAATTGTAATTTGAAAGTCTCTAAAAGTCAGGTTGACGTCGCTATATTCCTCAAAGAACTTCACGGCGTTTTTCTCTATATCAGCCTTACTTTTACCATCCAGAGTTGAAAACTCATCGGAGAATCCAGACATAACCAATTCAATATCTTCGTTATCGTATCCCTGCTGATAATCAGAAAGCACTTTGCGTATCTCCTGTTCATCTGGCGATGGTTGTGACTTCCCTATTGGAAAAAGATTATTCTGCTCTGCTGAAGCGACAGATTTCGGAACCGAAGGATAGCACCATACCTGTACCTCTATTACTTTAGAGGTACCAGTGACGTTGTATATCGGTTGCCGACCGAAAGAGGTAAGAAAGTATTCCTTTTTCGTATCGTTGCTCAACAGAGGCACCAACCTGATCTTATCAGTGATTAGCTCTCCATTAATATCATGCGTGATTTTCCCTGAAACGTTGTCTTCCACTGTGAAACGCTTATCACTTCTAACCTTCCCATCTACGTTTTCTCTTACTGTGGAAAGCCTATTACCAGCAACGTCAATCCTTGCCCAACCTGTGCCATGCCAGTATTCCAGATTGTAAGACCTTAATCCGTATTCAGACGCAGGGTATTTCAGAGAATCAAGCGTATATACTACTATTTGTTTGATCTGTCTTTTTTCGGGCAGGTTAATCTGCACGTAAGAACGCTTCAAGGTTTCATTACTGCGAAGATGGGCTAAACTTCCCTCCCAGCCTCCGCCGTTATCCCAATCCAGCGATGACGTGTCGCCATCAATCACCTCTGATGGCGGGTGATCGGGATTATTATCTGGAGATTCAGCAGTGGCTCCGTTACTGCTTTGAGCATAGTTTACCAGATCAATCTTAGGTGACATTAGCAACTCTTTAGTTTGGAGCGATGTTCCAGAGCAACCTGACAGGACAAATAAAGCAATGATCAGATTAATTGAGAGAATGGCGAATAAATGCCTGTAATGTTTCACGGTTACGCACCTCCTCCAGGTTAATGCTGATTAACAAGTAACAAAAAACTAAAAGAGACTTGGTGCTGAACGTGTTGGTGGGGCAGGAGTTTCAGCTTTTTCGCCGCCCACCGTAAGACTTAGAGTAAAACCGCCAACACTTGCGAAGCTGGCGTTTAATGTTGTTTTTGATGATATGTCGTATCTAAGCCCGCCGGATATAACGCTTTTTAACCCAACACCAGAAAATGCGTTGAATGAAGTGAAATCCACAACTGCCGCAAATCCGTCAAATGGTATCTCTGCACCCAACTGGAACGGAACCTCAAATCGTCTGTTTGTTTGAACTGACTTAGAAGAAACGAACATTCCCAGTCCACCATGTAGATTAACTACGTTAAAGTCATAGCTTCCAGACATATAAACCTCCATTGCTACAAACTGGAAACTATCCTCTAATGTTTCGTCAACTAACCCATCATCAACAGTATATCCCGCATGAAGCTCACCCCCAAAGGCAAGGGCTGGCATGTTGACTGACGATTTTTGAATGTTATATTTCATACCCATCATGCCACCCATAACAATCTGAGAATAGACTCTTTCTTTCGTTTTATCTCCTATCTCATAGTAATCTGTTATGGATTTTTCTGTATCACCCATGCTATAGGTTCCACCGAAAGTAAAGTCAAGTTTGTCCGATATTCCATAGGTTATCCTTACTGGAATGAGCCATATATCACTTTTGAGCCTAACTTCATGTGCTTCCTTAAAGAATCCGCCTATGTCTATATTCATAGGCTGGGCAGTTTTTTTATCTATACTATATGGATACATTCCGGTAGTAACACTATATCCACCTTTGCCGAGAGTTTCAGCCGTCGGTATTAGATTCAAGTTTACAGGATCCATGCCACGAGCCTGTGCATCAGGTATGATTGAAACAAAACTACATATCAATGCTGTCAATATTATGAGTAAAAATAGCCTTTGCATAAATAGCTCTCCTTAAATCGGATGACGTAACCTGAACGAATGAAACGAGAAACTATGGATTACTGACCGCTTCCTATTATCTCTGATGGTGCGCTTTCATCAGTTAATGTTTTATTCGGATTATTGGGGTCTGGTTTTGGCGTGTTGTCGAAAGCAGTGATGTAATAACTTTTTGTCATAGTCACACCATCAACAACGATGTAGCTATCCGTTATATTTGACACCGTATCGTTAGGCACGTTCTTCCATTCCTTAAATTCTTTTGTGCCATCCGGTAACAGGGCATAGACTTTATATCCAATAACATCAGGCTCAAGGCTTCTGCTCCATTCAAGCCTTATCTGATAATTATTAAGACCCAAAGTGAAAAGTCCCTTAAAATTCACTGGAGGTTTAGGTGGAAGATTGGGTGACGTTCCAGCGAGTATCGGGGAATCACTCTCAACCCCTACCTTATCATAGGCGGTAACTTTGTATAGCTTGCTGACACCATCTTTGCGAAAAGTAATTATATTTTTGGCGTATTCGTTCCCATCTATGTAAAACTCAACTTTTGGATCATCTAACGTTAAAATAAGCCTGAGTGGTTCCTGTTCCTGTCCTTCATCTGCTTTTGGAGCCATGTAAACCTTAAATCCTGCAAGGTCCGAAGGTGCGGTTTTCGAGTATCCTTCCCAAATCAAACGGACCTGCAAGTCTGTATCTTCCATAACTGTCACATCTGGCGGAGGAGGAGCAAGGCTTGGGATAATATGGATAATTGACCAGTCTTTTGGCAGGTTCCTTGGTTCTTTTGGGTCTGGAGTTTCTCGATCATCAGAATCCACGTAAGATACACGATAGAAATAGACGTTTTCACCGTCATTTTGAAGACCTTTATCGGTATATGAATATATTTCAGCACCATTCGCTGGCACCGAAGCGACATACTGGAAATTATCGGGTTCGGAAGATAGGTATGATCTGTAAACTTTGTATTCCTTGATCCCCTCAAATCCCAGATTGGGCCATGACAGCGTTACCTGGCTGTCTCCAGCTTTAGCAATAACGTCAGGTAAAACCCCTCCTGTCCTTTGGTTTTGTGCATCCAGAGGATTTTCACGCTCCACATCCTCTGTGCATCCAGATATAATTGTCATAAGAAAAATTAAGAGTAAAAAAAGATTAAACGCTTTCATACTAGAACAAACCTCTTTTCAACAAACCGATGCTTTTTACAACCCCCTGTGTCCCCCTTTATTAGGGGGGAATCTGATGACGACTTGACTTATTCCCTCTTAATAAAGGGGGTTAGGGGGTTGTTTTTATTGCACTTTTTGTATTTTTTAACGATTACTTATCAGAAACGCTGACCTACACTAAAACTGATGTCACTATCTTGTAGATTTGCATGAGTAAATTGACTATCTTTATTTGCTGGACGAGATCCAAAGGCATCGGACGTTTTCTGGATTTCGGGTTGAGGGATATGAGATGCGTCAATAAGTGAAATGAGTACCGCACTGAAGGTCAATCCGATCCCTACTCTCGAAGCTATTATGCTTTGCTTGTGCTTCTGATCGTATTTGTCGAGGGATTTATCCATCCCTGATTGAACGGCTGAGTGCATGTATTCATCATAAAGCTCATTAGCTTGCCCATGCGTGATCGCTCCAGCAAAGCTGGAACCTAAGCCAGAAAAGAATAGCATCCACGTAAAAAATCTTGAACCATCAAGAGCATAAGCCGATCTAACACCGTTGAATACAAGTAGTGAAATAATCAAGATCGCTGTAAACAGGATTTTTATTGTACGATTCATGAACCAACGCCTTCCTCACGTTGTGAAAAAATAACAGACCATTAATTAACACATTCATAAGTTGTAAACAGAATAATATTTCAGTTGGACTTTCTTTTTCTTCTTTTGTGGTGCTTTTCAAAAATAAGAACCAGAATCATGTACACTACCGCCCCGAGAACATCAGCAAGCCAATCGTATACGCTGGGAGTTCTTTTCGTTAGATGCTGATATGACTCATCTATTGCTCCAAGCAGGGCGGCACTGATGATAACTGGTATAGCAGACCACCAGAGTGATATTTTGCTGGATCTCTGGATCACTTTGAATAACAGAAATCCGAATATACCATATTCCGTGAAATGAACCATTTTATCAATGGGCAACTGTGTCTTTAAATCTGGGATTGATTTTGGAGGTATGGAAGATAAACAGAAAACCCCTATTATATAAAGGCAAAGTAGCACTTGATACGTTAATTTTGAGTGTTTTGGAATCTTCATCACCTCTATGGAGTGCTGAAGCGATAGCTTCAGTATTATTAAGGAGACAAGACAGGTAATCCCTTAACCACACTGGATGAGTATTACCAATCTGTGTGGAGCAAGGTAAAAGAGAAGCTTACTGACTATCTTAGTGATGATATTCCACAAGACAATTACAAAGAAGGTATTCAATACTCTTACTTTGTCATGAAAGCGTATTTCCTCTATAGCAAGCAAGACTATACCAGTTTTTGCTTTGGTGCTGTTTTTATGCCTTTTCAAAAACATATTGAAAAGGTAACAGGTGGATTCTGTCTTATGAAAAAAATCCTTGACTTTTATCTAATAGTCTCCTTTATTGGATCCTTATGACTCGTTACAGCAGTGCGTAAGCAAGCTTACGCACTCCATGGGTTGAATATTTCATTTACTCTATGCGTTTGATTATCTTTTCACCTTCAACCTTATTCCAGAAAATCTTAACTTTTGTCCCTTTATCTAGGGAACTAACTTTATCCCCAATCTCTTTATTTGGAACCCATGCCCCATCATCTTTTTTAACTTTTGGAACTTTAAAGGTAACAGTTTCTTCCTCAAGAGTTTTTATTGTAATTGCCTCTATACTAGACGATATAACTTCGCCCATGTTAAAATCTTCCATTGGTTTGGCTTCTTCCCGTTTTTCCATTTTCAAGAATTCTATACGTCTAATAACCTTTTGATCTTCAACTCTATTCCAGAAAATCTTAACCTTTGCGCCTTTATCCAGAGATTTTGCCATTTGAGCAATGTCCATATTGGGAACCCATGATCCATCGTCTTTTCTCACTCCCGGCACTCTAAAATTTGCGGTAACGCCCTCAAGTGTTTTTATTGTAACTTCCTCCATGTTGGAAGATATAACTTCACCCATATTGAATTCTTCACTTGATTGGGCTTCTCTTTCCCTTCTCTGACCTCTCAGTCTTTCCAGAGCAGTATAAGGTGGATCAAAATCCGGTCTGATTTTTGTTACCATTTCATATTGGCTTATAGCCGCCTCTATTCTGCCTCTTTCATCATATAAATGGGCTAACCTCATGTGTGCATCAACGTTTTTGGGATCTCTACTGACTTTATCCTCAAGCATTCGGATCTCAGAATCTATATCCATAGGTCTTTCATATCGCTGTTCCTCACGCATTTGATATTCTTCTCTTGGTCGGTCTTGCTCAAACCTTCTGGATGGTTCGCCTTCTCCTCTACGAACTTGTGGTTGTAATCTTTCTTCAATCAATCTGCGTAATCTCATAATTTCTTCTCTGAGTTGCTGAATTTGGTCATTCTGACGCCTGATCATTTCAAACAATTCACGAGAAGCTATTCCCTCAACCTTGTAGTCTCCTTGTTCAGTCCTCCTGATTTCCACACGCTCTATTTTTTCTTTGGTTTCCTTGATGGGTTCTTCGCCCATTTCTTTAATCTCAATCTTGGTTTCAACCTTTGCCTTTTCGTCTGGCTTCTTTTCGGCTTCTTCAGCCAAAGATAATGAGTTTAACAAAAATAACGTAAACATAAAGACAATCATAATTACAAAAGCTCTTTTCATGATTATTACCTCCTGAACAATTTGGCTTTAGCAAACAACGTGCCACCTACAAAATCACTTCCTGTTTGGCCTCTATCTTAACAGAAACCCAGCATATTGTCCATCGTGTTTTCAACCCGACTCTCCAATATTTACAAGCCTTTTCCCCACATTCGCAATCACGATTTCAGTTCTATCTTTTTAGACATTGTGTAGGTGAATTCTCGAAATGGAAAACACAAATCAGCGTATTTACTGCATTCCTATGATTTATGCCGAAGCTCGGTGAATAAAAAGTTTTCGTTACTCATTCCATTATACTCAAGGAAAGCTAGTATTTCAAGTCTTTTTTCTAATTCAATATAAATCTTGACCCACAAAGTCGAATCTGGTATCATTTTGTTGTTTGACAAAAGAATATGATTTAACAACTTATATCATCTGGGTTAAAATATGAAAGCCAAAAATCGCACTGGGTTTGTATATCATCCTGATTATCTGAAACACGATGCAGGTCCTTTTCACCCGGAAAGTCCTCAACGTTTGAAAGCTGTCGTTGATGGAGTCAAAAAATCCGGTCTTTGGGAAGAGCTTGTGCATCTGGAGCCTTCACCGGCGACTGTGGAACAGGTGGAGTACATTCATGCGGAGCATTACGTAAAGTTTCTACAGGAATTCTGCGCCAGAGGTGGAGGCAATCTTGAGCTTGATACTGCTGTGTCAAAGGATTCTTATGACGTTGCTTTGCTTGCAGTCGGTGGAGTGATAAAAGCCATAAATGCGGTGTTGGATGGGGAAGTGGATAATGCCTTTGCCGCAGTAAGACCTCCCGGACACCACGCTTTATCTGATACAGGAAAGGGGTTCTGTCTGTTCAACAATCTCGCTATAGGAGCAAGGTATATTCAAAAGGAGCGCGGTTTAGAGAAAGTTTTAATAGTTGACTGGGACGTTCATCATGGTGACGGCACTAATTACTCATTCTATGATGACCCTACTGTTTTTTATTTCTCAATTCACCAGTACCCATTCTACCCCGGAACAGGGAGAACTTACGAAACTGGCAGAAGCACAGGTGCAGGATATACAATGAACGTTCCTGTTCCTTTTGGAACAGGTGTCGATCAATACATGGAGATATTTGAGAAGAAATTAAAGCCAGTTGGTTTAAGATATGACCCGGATTTTATCCTCATATCCGCCGGGTTTGATGGGCATAAGGACGACCCACTCAGCGGTACGGAACTTACTTCAGCCTCGTATGGCAGTCTGACCGACGTTGTCCGTGAGATCGCTGAAGAAACGTGCAACGGCAGGATAGTGTCGTCGCTTGAGGGAGGATATGAGCCTCATGCGGTTACGGAATCGGTGATTGAGCATCTGAAGCATTTGATGGTTATATCTGAGTGATTACACACCCCTCACGCTTTGCTTCGCAAACCGTATTTCCCCTATCAAGCGGGGAGTTTTGCCTAATTCCCATCTTGAAAGGGGTTCGGGGGTGTTTTATGGGATAATTACCTCGACTGCAGATGGTAATATCTTCGCTTCGAGCGGCGTTGTGCCGTTGATATTGCCATCGAACATTTTGTCTAATGGATGATCGCAAGTTATCTTTACGGTGCGGGATCGGTATCTGTTGAGGGCAGGATGTTTCGGCCCCGTGTCTTTATACATCTGTGGGAATGTTAGTGCAAGGCTGACCTTTCCGATCTTTCCGATAATACACACATCAAAAAGTCCATCATCAACTACTGTATCAGGGGCAAAGACCATCCCGCCGCCTGCGTATTTCATGTTGCTGACTGTAACGCTTACGGCTTCCGTCTCGATTACCTCGTTATCGAGTTCAATTCTAACGTGCTTTGCCTTGAGTTTTGATAGTGCCTTGTAGGTTGCGATAAAAAATGACAGCGAACCTTTCAGATGGCTGAAAGCATTCGCTTGAGCGGTGACTTCGCTCACGAAACCGACGCTTCCGATATTGGCAAATATCTGATCTCTTTCCCATCCTACGTCTATTTTACGCCTTTTGCCAGAGAGGATCGTCTCCATTGCCTGATTGATGTCCGTTGGCAGACTGAGGTTACGGGCAAAGTCGTTGCCTGTTCCGCAGGATATGATACCAATAGTTGTGTTACTGCCCGCCAATCCGCCTATGATCTCGCTTGCGGTGCCGTCTCCACCTATAGATATAACAACGTCCCATCCTTCTTTTGCAGATGAATGAGCTATCTCGGTTGCGTCACCGGGTGATCTGGTGAACTGAAGGTCATACTTTACCTTGCGCTCATCAAGCATTTTTTTCACACGCTGGACGACCGCCATCGCCTTACCTCTGCCTGCGATTGGGTTCGCTATGATTTTGTATTCCATTTTAGTTTATTATGGTATAATCAAATCTATTAATTCTTATAAAGGAGCAAAGACGACTATATTTTGCATCTATGTTGCCCAAATGTCAAGAATTTTTTGCCGCCAGAAAGCGATTTCGTGCTTGACATTGCCTTCTATATGTTTTACGATTTCAGAAAATAATTGTGTACGTCTTTTGGTATCTTATGGAGAGATTTTTAGTCACAGACTAACAAAGATGAACACGAATATTAGATATTGGATTTCGATGCTACACAAGACTTTCATCTAATATTCAGCATCTTTAGAAAGGAGTATTGCCATGAAATACGTTGTTTTCTGCTTAGTTTTGATTTTGGTAGTATCTGTCCCTCAAATATTCGCAAAGATTAATAAGGATGCAGTTGCAGGGATGTGGCTGTTTGAAGAGGGGGCAGGAGACGTTGCGAAAGATACCTCTGATAATGGAAATGACGGTAATATTACCGGACCAAAAAAATGGGTACAGGGTAAGTTTGGAAAAGGGCTTCAATTTGATGGCAGCAGCGTCTGGGTCGAGGTCCCCGACAATGAATCACTCGTATTGCCGGAACTGACTATGGTAGCATGGGGCAATATAAAGCCAGCCAAAGGTGTAAGATGGCAGTCAATCATGATGAAAGGGCAAGACCCTCGTAATTATCTATTGGTTGTTGACAAGGATACCCAAAAACTCCAGTTGAGTATAACCAAGGGCGCCGCTGGTGCATGGGCTGGCCCGATTGATGGACCGGAAGTCACTGATGGCGATTGGCATCATTTTGCTGGAGTAATAGGCGAAAAAGCTGGTTTAGCAATTTATTTGGATGGACAAAAAGTAGGTCAGCAGGCTTATGCGAAACCCAGTTTGAATGCCAATCCCGGTGTAATACGAATTGGAGATGGTTCCGGTGGTGGACATCAGCTTGACGGTGTTCTGGATGAGGTTGCAATATTCAACATCCCTCTTGAAGAAGGAGATATAAATGACATAATGAATAACGGGCTTGAAGTGGCAACCGGTCTGAAAGCCCCTGTCGAGTTTCAAGGGAAGCTTGCCAGTACGTGGGGTCAAATTAAAGGGGAATAAACTATTGGTCAACCAGATTAAATTTTTAGCTTAAATGAAAGGAATCAAATCCCCTCTGACTCCCCCCTCTTGAAAGGATGAGGGATGAAATATCAAATATCCTATATTCATCCTTCCACCTTCATCCATCATCCTTTATAAAACGGGGAGAATAATTCCCCCTTTGAAAAAGGGGGAAGGGGGGATTTAAAAAGCCTTCTATTATCATTAAACATTAATTTGGCCTATCAATAGGAGATATTGATATGAAGAAAAACAGGCTTGGAAATACTGATATGGTAGTAACTCAAATGAGTTTCGGTGGTATAAAGCTTCACGGCAATATGCCCGACAAGGCTGAAAACATAGTCAGCAAAGCACTCGACCTTGGGATAAACTACGTTGACACTGCAAGATGCTACGGTGATAGTGAAGTTCTTATCGGATCGGTCATGAAAACACGACGTTCAGAATGTTACCTTTCGTCAAAGTCCATAAGACGATCAAAAGAGGAAACCGCAGAAGACATAGACATTAGCCTGAAAAACCTGAACACAGACATGATTGATATATATTTCTGTCACGACATAAGCAGGGAACAGCATTACGAAAAGATTATGTCTGACTCAGGTTCGCTTGTAGCAATCAAAGATGCTCAGAAAGCTGGCAAAATACGTTATACTGCAATCTCAATGCACAGAGCAGACCTTGCTATTAAGTCAATAGAAAGTGGTGAGTTCGACGTGATAATGCTCCCTATAAACCTTTTTGATAAGGAATTCATCACGGATGTCCTTCCAATTGCACGTAAGTCTGGAATTGCAACTGTCGGGATGAAGCCACTTGCCGGCGGGGCATTCCAGTATCCGCAGATAGCACTCAGATACTCACTCGCACAGGACATTGATACTCAATTAGTAGGCATATCTGCCATAGCAGAAATAGAAGAGGATTTCAATATAGCAGATAATTTCAAGCCGCTTTCGGATGAAGAAATAAAGAAATTGGAAGACGATGCTAAGGAGATGGGCAAGGACTTTTGCAGGCAGTGCGGTTATTGCCTTCCATGTACAGTTGACATAGAGATACCGAAAGTGTTCCTCTACGAAAGATACGCAAAACGTTTCTGGTTAGGGGATTTCTCAAAGGAACAGTATGCACTCCTCGAAGTGAAAGCCGATGAATGTGTGGAGTGCGGTAAATGCGAGGACAGATGCCCTTACGAACTTCCCATAATAGAGAAACTGGCATCCGCTCACGAACTTCTGGGTTAGTTTTTAAGGAATATACGCTCTTCTTTATATGTTGAGCATATATAAATAAATATTTACATAGGAGGAAGCTATGAGCCTTATTAAAGAACCACAGCAAAAGCAACTCAAGGAACTTTTTAATAAGCTTGAAGGCAACGTCAAACTGGTGTTTTTCACACAAGAGATGGAATGTCCGTTTTGCAGTCAGACAAGAGAATTAATGCAAGATATTACATCTCTATCAGACGGCAAGATAGCTCTTGAGGTCTACGACTTTGTTGCAGACGAAGACAAAGTTGCAAAGTATAAGATTGATAAAATACCGGCAGTAGTCGTTGAAGGTCAAAAGGACTACGGTATCAGGTTCTATGGGATACCAGCAGGATATGAGTTCACATCCCTCATAAACAGCATAACGATGGTCTCCAAAGGTCAATCCGGACTGACGGATGAGACGAAAGAAACACTAAAGAAATTAAAAAACCCGGTTAACATACAGGTCTTTATCACGCTTACCTGCCCTTATTGCCCGAAGGCTGTTGAAATGTCGCATAGAGTAGCGGTGGAGAGCGATCTCGTGACTGCTGAGATGATCGAATCGTCTGAGTTCCCTATACTTGTGCAGAAACACAACGTCATGAGTGTGCCAAGAGTAATCATTAATGACAAGGTTGACTTTGAAGGATCCTTACCGGAAAAGGATTTTATTGATAATCTGATGAAAGTTATGGAAAGTGGGTGACTGGAAATAGAAGCTGAAAAACAGAAAACAGTAGCAGTTATAGGTGCGTCCAATGATCGAAAAAAGTATGGTAACAAGGCGGTAAGAGCTTACGTTCTCAGCGGGTTCAAGGTTTATCCTGTTAACCCGACCGAAGATACTATCGAGGGATTGAAATCCTATCGCTCTATACTTGACATCCCGGATGAGATAGATCGTGTGTCTCTTTACATACTTCCTAAAGTTGGAATGAAAGTTATTGAGGATATAGCAAAGAAGGGTGTCAAAGAGTTATACTTAAATCCGGGGACGGAAAGCGATGAACTTGTTGAAAAGGCAAATAAATTAGGATTGAAACCTATTCTGGCTTGCAGTATACTTGCTGTCGGTCTTAAGCCTGATGATATTTAGGCTTTTACCATAGATGTCGGAAATAATCTACCGTTAGTTCCTCACTGATTCAGCTTCTCTTGTGACGTAGCATTTTCTTGGGCATATAGAATTAGCTTCGGGCCAACTGGTAAGATTCTCGTAGTTGACAACAGGCAGATTCCCCTGCATGGCTATACCTTCACTGCCTGCGGGATTTTTTTTGACACATAGACCACACGCCAGACACCCAACCTCACAAATTCTTCTAACCAATGGTCCCGAATCTGGATTTACGCAACCTAAAAATAACTCCTGAATTTGAGAGATCAGCGTTATTATGCCTCTGGGACAGGTTCTTACACAGACGCCACAGGCGGTACATTTATTTTCATCAATCATTGGTAGTCCATTGGCATTCATCCTGATTGCATCGAATGGACATGCCTTTGCACATGATCCATGCCCAAGGCAACCATAGTTGCACGATTTACAGCCTGCACATACTAACTGTGCCGCTCTGCAATCCGTGGCGCCATCATAGATGAAAAGTGATTTGGTTTGCTCACGTCCACCCTGACAACGGACAACTGCGACTTTCGGGATCATGTCCTCAACGTCTAGTCCCAATATACCAGCGATTTTTTTGAATGTATCATTTCCCCCGGGTGCACATTTGTCTATCGGTTCCCCTTCATTAACTATCGCCTCTGCGTAACCCCTGCAACCGGGGTATCCGCATACTCCGCAATTTATGCCAGCAAGCGCACCTTCTACTTTCTCGATCCTGGGGTCGGTTACTACAGCGAATTTCTTGGATGCATAAGCCAGTCCAACCGCAAAGATGAACCCCAATCCGCCAAGAATTGCTATCGGTATAAGAATACTAACGTCCATGATTTTTTGCTAAAGCGAATTTTAGCATTCCATATAATTTTACATTTTTACAAGCCCAGAGAAACCCATGAACGCTATTGATAGAAGCCCTGCCAGTATAAGCGTTATAGGAAATCCACGCAATGATTCGGGTACGTCCGCAAGCTCAAGGCGCTCGCGCATCCCAGCCATTATAACCAATGCAAGCATGAATCCTATTCCCGCACTCAACCCAAAAACAAGGCTTTCTATGAGGTTATAATTCTTCAAAACGTTTAGCAGTGCCAGACCGAGTATCGCACAGTTAGTAGTGATCAGCACTAAATATATACCCATTGCACGATGCAAAGACGGTAGCATCTTCTGCAATACTATATCAACCAACTGCACGAGTACTGCTATAATCAGAATAAAAGATATAGTTACGAGGTAATCAAGTTTTAACGGTGCTAGGACGAAGATATACATGAGATTGGTTGCAACAGATGATAACGTCAACACAAATATGACAGCCATTCCCATCCCCACAGCCATGCCAACGTTTTTTGATTGTCCAAGAAAAGGGCATATACCAAGAAATCTAGTGAGTATAAAATTGTTTACCAGAACAGCCCCGATAAATATAGTGAACAATTCCATTTCAGCCACCTGCCAAATTCTATAATCTTAATGATGGAAGCAATTCATCAGAAAAATGATAGCAAGAAATCGTTTAAAAGTAAAGAGGATATTGGTTCGTTAGATGTTGGGTGATAATATAGGGTGTATAAGCTGATGGTTTTTGACAAAAATCTTTCGGGAATAAATTAATCAAAGAGATTGAGTGAAGTTTCTTCTAGGCTTGATTTATTGCGTCGTAATTTTTTCGACCATCTCTAATTTTTTTACGCACCAGTATCAATGCACGACGGTATCTGGACCTTGTAGCTTCGTAACTTAATCCGAGCTTTGCTGCGATTTCATTAAATGACAAGCCTTCAGAACATCTTAGCATGAGTATATCTTTATATTTCTGGGGTATTCCTCTAAGTGCCTGTTCTGCTATTAACCCGTCGTCCATTTCTTCCCACGGATTGATGATTCGTATGTTTTGCTCCTCACTGAAATCCTCTTTTCGTCTTGCAGTTCTTCGATGATAATCTGCTACTTTATTCATTGCTATTCTGTGAAACCACGTAGTAAAAGTTGATCTTCCTTCAAAGCTGTATATGGAGTCCATAAGACCTATGAAGATGTCCTGTGTTACGTCATCAACGTCAGACTCCGGCACCAGATTGTGTATTCTGCTATGTACCCTTGGAAGATGCATTTTAACCAGCATATCAAGACAATCTACATCACCGTCTTTAATGCGTTCTACTAATTCTTCGTCAGTCAATTTTTGCTCTACTTTCAACATATTGGTACTCCCCGGATTTGTTCTCCTGATCAGTATATCGGCATAATTTGATAAAACTTTAGTATGATCCGAAAGGAGTTAAGGTAGAGCATTCGTGCATAAAAATTAACTCTACTTTGTTAAAATAAGTTTGGTGACAAAACATGAACCTTGCAATCAGGAGTAGAATATGATAGCCTTTGTAAGAGACTAAAAAATATTACCATGCCAATGATAACATTCAAAAAGGAGTTCTGCGCAACTTTGGGACAGCAGCATTATCATCAGAGGAAAGCACCCGGGCATTGAAAGCTTTGCTCTTGCACGAATGAGGAGACAGCCGATGACACAGCTTATTCATGTCAGTGAAATAGGACTTCCGGTTACACATTTCGTTTTTATCGCAATAGGAATAGCAGCTCTCACCTGTTTTGTATTGTCCGTGAGAGCCGAACCAGTTCAGAAGCCTTGGCAGATTGGTGAGCCTATAGTTACCTACTGGGCAGGACCACCGATGACCGATGCCGTCGCAAAACAAATGGCTGATGGCAACTGGAACCTGGTCTGGTGCACCGAAGGCGAACTGGATACCGCCCATAAATACGGCTTGCGTGCCTTGCTTCACGACCCATTACTCAGTCCGGCTAATCTGGATCAGCCCGACGAGAAAGCGAAACTTAATGCTCTGATCCAGAGAGTGCGGAACCACCCGGCGCTGTATTCTTACTATATCATAGATGAGCCAAGTGCCTCTGCGTTCTCGGAACTGAGACGATTAACAGCATATCTGAGCGAGTGCGACCCGTCGCATAACTCTTACATCAACCTATATCCGATCTACGCCAACAATCAGCAATTAGGCACTGCGGGTGAACCGATCCCCGCATATCAGGAACATCTGCGGCAATTTGTGGGAACCCTCAAGCCAAATCTTATCAGCTACGATCATTACCACTTTACTGTCAATGGTGATGGGAGTCAGTATTTCCTTAACCTAGCGATGATCCGACAGACCGCACTAGATGCCAGAGTACCGTTCCTGAACATCGTGCAAGCTTGCTCATGGACACCGAGTATGCGAATTCCCACAGGTGACGAATTGCGATGGTTGGTGTATACATCACTGGCGTATGGAGCGCAGGGCATCTCATACTACGTCTACTGTCATCCTAATCACAACGGAGCGATGGCAACTGCTGATGGCGTTCCTACACCGTTGTATCATGTTGCCAAAGACCTTAACCGCGAGTTCGCACTCATTGCCAGTCAGCTTCAACCTCTGCAATCTCTTGGTGTTTATCATGTGGGGATGTTGCCACCAGGGACTTCGCCATTACCAAACGAAGCGATATTCACACTCGATCCACCTTTACCAGTCATGGACTACACTCCGCCACAGCCAGTTGAGGGCTTACTTCTTGGCTACTTTGGTAAGGTAGATTCACCCAGCCATGTTCTTGTGGTTAACCTCGACTATAAGCAGAATGTAACAAGAACCATAGTCGGACCCAGTAGTTTAGAGATATTTGATACTACAACGGGCAAATGGTTAGCTGTCGGGACCAATCGTGCAGAACTGCATATCCAGCCCGGAGGGGGAGTGCTTGCAAGGGTCGCTAGTTGGTAGAAAGCTGTATTTTATCAAATGATTTTAGCTTTTCTTCTACTTCTTCAAGATTGACGAATACAGATATAATATGATATGATTTAACAGAAATTTGAATTCTCAAATCTCAATGTTGGTAAATTTTAAAAAGGAGTAGAAAATGAAACTTGGATTTTTGACGCCGTTTTCAAAAGAAATAGTGGAATTTGCTGGTAAAGGGCCATTTGAATGTCTGGAAATTGGTGGCGCGCCACGAGAATGGCTTGGTGATACAGACGAAGCCAGAAAAGCACGAGAAGAAGCGAAAAAGGTAATGAAGGAAAATAACATCATTGTAGCTTCTATTATGAGCCCACTGCCTTCTCTAAGAACTACAAAAGAAGATATGAAGGGCAGACTTGAAAATATGGCAGCGATCATGGATGTCTGCAAAGATATGGGAAACGCCGTTTATACCAGTGCAGGTCCCTCTGGCTACGATATGTCCAAAAGCTTACAGGATAACGTCGCTGTTTACAAGGAAGTTTATTCACCAGTAGCAGATCTTGCGGCTAAGAAAGGCATCAGGATCGCCTTTGAGAATTGGCCTGGCGGTAGAGTCTTCGGTGAAGGTGCAAACCTGCCTGTCACTCCTCAAGCGTGGGAGCTAATGTTTAATGCTCTACCTGCTGAATTCATCGGTCTTGAATTCGATCCGTCTCACCTTATGTGGCAGTGGATCGATCCCTATCAGGCAGTAAAGGACTTCTCAAAACATATCTTCATGGTGCATCTAAAAGACACTGAGATATTCTACGATAAGCTAGAGCGAGTTGGCAATCACGGAAACGGATGGTGGACGTACAGACTACCCGGGTTTGGTGAACTTGACTGGCACGAATTCTTCACAGGTCTATACGAAGCTGGCTACGATGGTAATATGGTCATCGAGCATGAAGACCCTGTATTCGACGGTCCCCGAAGACTTGAAGGCTTCACTGTTGGTGGGAATTTCCTGCGCAAAGTTCTTCTCGTCTGATCCTGATAACCAACTAAATAAGGCGTAACCATAAATCAAAACACGGAGAGGATCATAAAGGATGAGGGATGAAGGATGAAGTGTTTCTTTTTCATCCATCAGCCTTCATACTTTCTCTCCGTGCTTCAGTGTCTCCGTGTTTATTTCTTAATGACCATGTCTCAACTAAAAAGGATGATGACAGAACGGATTTTCTGTTTATTCATCTTTTTCCTTCAAAGGGAATCCCAAACAGTGTTGCAGAAAAGACAGTCATTCAAAGGTGGTTACAATTTCAAAAGATTGGTTGGAACACCCAGAACCTGCCTTCGTGAGATTGGCATACCAGAACAAGTTATAATCCCACTAAAACAGGGATTCAGCGAAGAAGTGCCGCCTATTGTTAAACACGGGGATAAAGTTAAAGCCGGTCAGATTATAGGCATAGATGATAATCTGCGTTCATCGCCAGTACATGCAACTGTCAATGGAACCGTCAAAGACTTATGTTTAATACGGCATTGGGATGACAATACTTTAGGAATAGTTATAGAGCCTGATGGAACTCCTGATTGGGTTATAAACGAGCATTTATCTTCTGATATTGAAAAAGCAGACCCAGATCAAATTAGAAAGATTCTTTACCTTTCAGGTGTATCATCATCAGGAAAATACGGATTCCCTACAAAATACAATACATCCTCACTCTTTACAGATGAAGTCGAAAACCTTATCATAAATGCTGTTAATACTGAGCCATACTGCCTGAGAAATGATACGTTTTTGTCTGGAAATATAGATAAATTCCTCACAGGAATTGATATTCTCAGGCGTTCGCTGAATGACAAGATCGAAGTCTATCTTGGAATTGATTGTAATGATAAAGATATTATTGAACAGATAAAACTATCTGATTCACGTTGGCTAAATATACACCCATTGAAACCCAAATATCCTCAAGACCACGATGTAATTCTAACTGAGACAATACTTGGCAAAAAAGTTCCTTACGGTGGCTCAATACAGGATATAAAGACTGTAGTTGTGGACGTTCAGGACGTTATACACGCCTACGAAGCAGTAATTGAAGGGAAATCTGTTATATATAGAGCCGTCGCTCTTGGCGGATCTCTAAGTGAAGTTGGCTTCGTCAAGGTGCGTATCGGCACCCAATTAAAGCATATAATTTCCACACAACCTAATAAAAGAGTCATTTACGGTGGAATTATAACAGGTGTAAAATGTGATGACCTGTCAATTCCTATAGATAGGACAACAACGTCTATCTCAGTCCTTGAAGAAAACCAAAGCAGGCAGTTTTTATTCTTTATACGATCGGGCATCAACAGAGGGTCATTCTCAAATTCCTTTTTATCATCATTTTTTCCTACGGTAGAGAGAAAGACAGACACCAATCTGAATGGTGAACTGCGCCCATGTATATATTGTAACTACTGCGAGAGTGTCTGCCCTGTTGACCTCATGCCATACTTGATAAGCAAATACATAACTCACGACATGATAGAAGAAGCGGAAAAATATAATCCTCTATCGTGTATTGACTGCGGATTATGCACCTTCGTCTGCCCGTCAAAAATACCTGTTATGTCACATATACAGGATGCGAAGGCAAAAATAAGAAAGGAAGAATATTGATATGAGTTTAGTAGAAGAAAAAGTAGATACCCTTGAAAGTGTTTTGAAAGATTTCATCACTCATACTGACAGTGCTTTGAGTAGACTTGAAGAAGATACCAGAGAATTCAAAAGGGAAATGTTAGAGTTCAAAGATGAGATGAAAGACTTCAAGAATGAGATGTTAGAGTTCAAAGATGAGATGACTGATTTTAAAAGAGAATCGAATAAGCAATGGGGTAATCTCGCCAATAAAATGGGAACTATCGAGGAGGATTTAATTGCTCCCGCTACAAAACCTGTTCTCAGGAAATATTTTAATTGCACTCCTATTTTCAGAACGATACGAGGAGTAAAGCGTATTGGTAACGAAGAATTCGAGGTTGATGTACTGGTTGTATGCGATGATAAAGTATTCATGATAGAGGTCAGATCATCTCCAGATTCAGAATACGTTAATAAAATCCTGAAAAAAGCAACTCGCTTCAGTAAATTCTTTCCTGAATACAATGACAAGGAACTTATACCTATCTATGGGAGCATTATATTCCCCGATAACGTGATCAAGTATGCCACGAAAAAGGGTCTTTACCTGATGGCATACAGAGAATGGGAATACGTTGACATTATTAACTTTGATGACATAAACAAAAAAGTTTCCAGTGATGAAAAAAGTGAATCTAAAACCTGACATACACCCATTAAAGCGATTCTTTAAGACTGCTGATGACGCAATTGATGCGTTCCTCTTTGGCAATCCTGAAGTTACTGCTAATACTCCACACGTTCGGGATTACATGAACCTCAAAAGATACATGATTCTAGTAATCATGGCAGTTGTCCCATCCGCTCTGGCTTCTATATACTTTTTCGGCTGGAGAGCTTTATTAGTCATTATTTTTTCATACCTTTTTGGAGTCACTACCGAATGGATATTTGCCACTGTAAGAAGGGAGGAAATGACTGAAGGTGCCTTTGTTACCTGTCTTATATATCCATTAATCCTTCCGCCGACTGTGCCTTTATGGGTGGTTGCTGTCGGAATAGTCTTCGGAACTGTCTTTGGAAAAGAGGTATTCGGTGGAACGGGTAAAAACCTTTTCAATCCAGCTCTTGTGGGACGGATTTTTGTTGCAGTCGCATTTCCCTCAATCATGTCTGGGCAGTGGTATAAGCCTATTTCTGGTGCTTTTGGAGGATTCACAGCCTTTTCCGTTGATGGATTAACAACAGCAACACCGCTAACAAACTTCAAAAGCGATGGCACGATAGCATCATACCGGGAGCTTTTCACTGGTAACATCCCCGGCTGTCTTGGTGAAACCTCAAAAGTTCTGATAATACTTGGTGGATTGTTCCTCATGGCTACGAAGGTGAGCAATTGGCGTATACCCATATCATATCTCGGAACGGTTGCATTACTATCATCCATACTATCTCAAATATCACCAGACAGGTTTGCGCCTCCGTTATTTCAGCTTCTAACAGGAGGGTTATTATTTGGTGCTATGTTCATGGCGACTGATCCTGTGACATCTCCCATGACTTCGCAGGGGAAATGGATCTGCGGTTTCCTGATGGGTGTTTTGACTATCGTAATCAGAGGGTTATCAGGCTATTCAGAAGGCGTAATGTTTGCTATCATATTAATGAATATATTTAACCCGCTTATAGACAACGCTGTTTTATCAATGATTACCTCAAGAAATAGGGGGTAGATAATTGTAGTGGAAGGCTTCAGACTTCTACTTTCAACGACCATCATACTAAAGGTTAGTTTTTCAAAAATGAACGTAAGCAGTTGGAAATACAAAATCTGGACAGTTCTATTCATAGTAATCGTAGTCTGTGCCTCAACAGCGATGCTGGACGTCGTATACATCAAAACTGAGCCTACGGTGCTGAAAAATGAACGCATCAAGTTGGAACAGAACATTCTGGACGTATTTGAAATACCTTACGAACAATCCAACGTTGAAGAAGTATTCAAAGACAATATAATCGTTGACAGCAAAGATGGTATGGATGTATACAGATCCGAAAAAGGCGTAGCTTTCAAAGTCACTGGTTCAGGCTTTTGGGATATGATCTCTATTCTGATAGCACTGGATTATGATTATGAAACGATAAAGGGATTCAAGATACTGAAACACGCCGAAACACCCGGTCTAGGGGCAAGGATAACTGAGAATTGGTTCCTTGAGCAGTTCAAAGGCAAAAAAATAGTACCAGAATTGAAGATCATACCTCACAAAGTGACAGGTACGGACGCTACGACCAGCGCAACGAAAACAAGACCCGAAAACGAAGTTGATGCTATCACAGGCGCAACAGAAACGAGTAAGGCACTCGAAAAGATAATAAATAACGGAGTTAATAGCTTCTATAAAAAGATGTCGCTAGAAAAGTGACGGGTGACAGGTGACGAGTGACGGGTTTTTAATCCACTACTTGTGCTAATTCTCGAGAATTAAGGAATAAAGCCAGTTTGTAGTAGCTCAATTCATTGAGCGTTTTTATAGGCGTTCGATAAATCGAACTACTACAAACAAAACTAGCATAAGTCGTTAAATTCACTACCCGTAACCCATCACCTGTCACGAGTCACGATTAAAGGAGTTAATTCAATGTCACAATTAATAGTAGGTATCGCTCGTGCAAATATCACCCCTCCCGTTGGAATGTTAATGTCTGGCTATGGCGCAAGAAAAACACCAGCCGTCGGTATACACGATGACCTTTACGCAGTCGCACTTTACCTGAACGATGGCACTACCGAAGCGGCTCTAATCACTATGGACTTGATAGATACCGATTCAAATGGCACTGCAAAGATTCGCAAAGCGTGTGCAAATATGACTGGCATATCTGCGAAAAACGTCCTCGCAGCTTGCTCCCACACACATGGAGGACCACAAACAGGGATTTACGGAGAAGACGAAGGTGATAATCTCAAAGGTTCCTATACCAGCACGGTGATCCACAAGATAGCAGGCGCATTGTCAGAAGCTAAGAAGAACGCCGTTCCAGTAGCTGTGGGATACGCAAGGCAGGATTGTAAAATAGCCGTCAACCGAAGGGAGAGAAGACCCGACGGAGTAGTTATAATTGGATGCAATCCTGAAGGACCCATAGACCCATTCACAGACGTTATCCGCTTTGACCGACTGGACACAAAAGAACCGAAGGCGATAATATTCAGCTACGCATCTCACGGCACGACAATGGGTGGAGACAACTACCTTTATACAGCGGACTACATGGGAGCCGCCAAACGCATGGTTGAAAAAATTATACCGACTGCTTTAGCGTCATTTGTTGCAGGATGCAGTGCAGATATAAACCCATACCCAAGAGGCACTTATGAGCTATGCGAAAGACATGGAAAACGGCTTGGATGCGCCGCCGCTCAGGCAACTCTCGATATTTTCGATATGGTCGAGGATGCTCGCATCGCTGTTGCAAGCCAATCATTCAAATTCAAGCTGGAATCACCACCATCATTAGACGAAGCACAAGAAAGATTCAAAAAAGCAAAAGAAGACGCTGACAGAGAGATAGCCGCCGCAAAGGAAAAATCAGGCGGGAAGCCTGTGGATGAGAAAATGGTTTTACAGTGGCATATCTCATCAGAACTGCACAAGTCAAAGTCACTCGTAGAAATGCTTGAAAAAGGCGGTACGGACTTCACCATCCCATTAGAGACGCAGGCAATCGCTATCGGAGACTGTGCAATAGTCGGTATGCCCGGTGAGATATTTGTCAGGATAGGCCAGACGGTGGCAGAGCGTTCTCCATTCGCCAAAACCATACACATTAGCCACGCCAACGGCAGTGCAGGCTACGTTCCCACAGCAGATCAGGTGCCATTAGGTGGATACGAAGTAGAATTAGCACGAGCAAGCAGGTACGGACTTCCTATTGTGCCAGAATCAGATCAGACACTGATTGATAGTGCATTAGCGTCACTCAAAAGATGCTATAAAATAATCCATAATACATAATAATCAACCAATTTAATTTTTCGGTTTATGGTACGTAGTGACAGGTTTGAAACCTGTCACTACAATAAGGAGGAGTGTTTATGTATCACGTCATTCGAGTAGGTAATCGAATCGTTATCAACAATATGATTAGTTGGTTTGCTGTGTTTCTCATCACAATTGGTATTGCTATCTTTACCTATGCAGAAGATACAACAGACAGAATTGTGTTTATCTCTGAACAAGCAAATAATGGAACATACCAGCGTAGCATGTTTTTGGTTGACGGATTGAATGGAAAACCAGTAGAGATTATTTCAAACCAACCTCCATGGGCCTACTTTCCGTCATTATCCCCAGACGGAAAAGAGATCGCATTTGTTCGTTTAGGGAATATTTACAAGATGAGTATCGCAGAACATAAACTTGAGCAGTTGACTAATGATACTACTCAAGACACGCAATATTCAGCCCTGGATTGGTCTTCAGATGGCACCAAGCTTTTATTCTGCACTGCAATTCCAAAAACTAATCCGGTAAGAAATATCTGTATTATGGATATTCAAAGTCAAAGTATCAATCAGTTGACAAGTTCACCCACATTCAGAGAATGTCCTCATTGGTCCCCTGATGGCAGTAGAATCCTTTATGCCGAAGGAGAATCACCAATACATGATCTGTTTGTTATGGATATTGCCAGCAAAAAGGTTACTAATATAACTCAAACACCTGATGTATCAGAATTCTATCCTGTATGGCTATCAAACAGTAAAATTGCATTCGTAAGTCGTGCAGTATCATCACCTGTTGGTATGTTACCTTGTGAAGCTTTCACAATGAATGCTAATGGTTCAGAACTGCGTTCCTTAAAATTGTCATTCGAGTATAATTTATCAGGTTGGGCTTGGTCCCCAGATGGCTTGAAAATTCTATATACAACTACAACCTCTACAACGCCTCCACCTTTGAATTTCTATCGCAATACCTACCTGATGGATGTTACTAGCGGAACAAAGAATTCATGGATGGATAATGCGACTGAAATTGACTGGGTAAGACCTAATTATGAAAGCACTATAGATATCGAGAGAAATAAGCAGAAATAACGAAAATGGGTAACTATTAGTCAAAAAAATTGCTAATGGTATCAATAAGCTATATAGGCTAACTGACGAATACCTTGCCAACGTCAACATCTTGGGCTTAAAGCAAGTCGTAGTAAGGGTTTGAGGCGTTGGCACATGGAGGCAACATTATTCAACGCCTTTGTTATGGGAGAGTGCATTGAGACCAAAGGGCGTTACATGGCGATCCGTTATCATAGGGTTACTGCTCATCCCTGTCAACTCGTTCTGGATTGCACGCAGCGAGACTGGGAGCACTATTTTCTATTCAACAACATCATCGCTGTTCTGCAACGCTGTCTTTACGCTCTTTATCCTGACGATGCTTAACGAGAGTCTGAAACTCTGGTTCAAGCACGGAACTTTGACTCAGGGTGAGCTTTTGACGGTATACGTGATGGTCTCTTCCGCATCTGCATTGTCGGGTGAAAGCGTCGGACAACAGCTTGTAAGGGACATAAGCGCGCCGTTCTGGTATGCAACACCTGAGAATGAGTGGGCGCAGCTATTCCAGCATTACCTCCCCAACTGGCTTACCGTCAGCGATAAGCGCATCCTAAAAACCTTCTACGAAGCGACTGAAGGTAATTCCTCACTGCTCTATACATCCCAACATATCATAATTTGGTTGCGCGCGATCCTTCCCTGGTGTGCGTTTATCCTTCTGCTTGTGTTTATTATGATATGCATAAACGTTATTGTAAGGAAGCAATGGATTGAACACGAGAAATTAACTTATCCTGTAATTCAGCTACCGTTAGCAATGGCGAGTGGCCATGACGCTTTGCTCAAAAACAAGAGGATGTGGTATGGGTTCTCTATCGGCGCAGGCATAACATTATTGAACGGTTTTCACTTTCTCTTTCCTGTAGTGCCGGGCATCCGCAACATATACGACATCAGCAGTATGTTCACCTCTAAACCCTGGGATTCGATGCGACCAATGGTGATTGCCTTTTATCCATGCGCTATCGGACTTGCTTATTTCATGCCCCTGGATCTGGCTTTCTCAACGTGGTTTTTCTTCTTTTTCGGTAAGGCACAGTCGGTTTCTGGAAGCATATCTGGATTGCAAAACCTGCCTGACTTCCCCTACTCAAAGTGGCAGCAGTCAGGAGCTTATCTCGCTGTGGGTGTGCTTGCATTGTGGTTAAGCCGTCGGCATATAGTATACGTGATTAAATCCGCATGGAAAGCTCATTCTGATGATGAACCTATGAACTACAGGCTTGCGTTGCTAGGAGCGATATGCGGATTTGGTTTATTAATCCTATTCGGATTCGAGATGGGGATCACTGTGTGGGCTGGAATAATCTTCTTTGGCGTTTATTTCGTCTTATCTATTGCTGTGACACGTATGCGCGCAGAACTGGGTCCGCTTGTTCACGAGTTATATTACAGCAACAGCGATCAGGTGATGACTGCGGTTCTCGGAACACGCCGAATCCCGCCCGGCAGTCTTGCATCAATATCAATGTTCTGGTGGCTGATGCGCAGCCAGAACTCCCACATCATGCCGCATCAGCTTGAGGGATTCAAATTGGCTGAACGCACCGACATTAACACTCATCGGCTGTGGGTTGTCATGCTTATCTCTGCGGTGATAGGAGTGTTTTTCTGCTCATGGGCAGTTTTAGATAATAGTTATCGTCATGGAAGCGATGCCGGTTTCTCCTCTGAAGCTTACGTAAGGCTTCAATTGTGGCTCACCAACCCAAGAGCAATGGACGTGCCTTCGAGTATTGCTATGGGAGTCGGATTTCTATTTGCATTATCTCTCATGTGGATGAAAAGGCGGTTCCTGTGGTGGCAGTTCCATCCCATAGGGTACGCTGTTACTCAGGGTGATTGGGCTATCACGTTTATATGGTTCTCTATTTTTGTCAGTTGGCTTCTTAAATCGTCAATACTGAAGTATGGGGGTATAAAGATGCACAGGAAAGCTGTGCCGATCTTCCTAGGAATGATACTCGGTGACTTCGTTATAGGCGCGATATGGGGGGTGATAGGGCTGATTACAGGCATGCCTGTATATCATTTTAAGAATTGGTAGTTTGCTGTTGACAAGGTAGGAAAAAAGGCTTATATTGCGTATGAATGGTGTATATTAATCTTATTTTTAGTCACGGAAACATACTGGATGCAAGATGCAGGATACAAGATGAAAACAATATCCTGTATCAGTATTTGTCCGTGCAAATCAGTGGTTAATTAAAAAATGATCAGTGAATCAAAGGGAGGGTACATCAATGTTGAAGTTTAAGTTTTTTATGTTTTTAACTGTTTTTACCTTACTGGTTTTATGTTTATCAAGCGTCGCATTGTCACAAACAGCTAAACTTATCGCAAGATGGTCACTTGACGAAGGTTCTGGCGACGTTGTTAAAGACGATGTCGGAGGCAATAATGGCGAGTTTGTTGGTGGCAAACTTAACTGGGTAGATGCAAAATTCGGAAAAGGGCTTGAGTTCCCTGGGAAGAACATACACGTTGCAATAAAAAAGAATCCCGCTTTGGAATCTGCTGATTCTGTGACTCTGTCAGCTTGGGTGAACTTTATGCAAGTCGGCGGCAGGGAAGATATTGCATCTTACGATGACAGCTATGCGGTTATAACTCAAAGTGGAATCTTTAATGCCTTTATCCATCAGGGTAATAATTGGCCCATGGCTAATGGGCAAACCCAAATCAAAACTGAGGAATGGTATTTTGCCGCAATGACTTACGATGGCGCAAATGTAAACATATACGTCAATGGTGAGATTGATGGCTCTATAGCCGCTCCGGGGAAGATAGCCTATCAGAATACTGAATTATGGTTCGGTGCAGCTCCAGCCGACCCGGGTCAGGCATGGTACTTAAATGGTATTCTGGATGAAGTTGAGATATGGGATAAAGCGATGACAGATGTAGAAATAATGAATCTATACAAATCACCCCCTCTCTCTTCGACTGTTGATCAGAAAGGCAAGCTGGCTGTCGCATGGGGGCAACTGAAGTCATACAAATAGTGATAAGCGATGAGTGACAAGCATATTTAACATTAGTTGCCTGTCACTCAGAATTGCCAAAAGATAAATAATATCGGAAAAATTTTTGACTATGTATAAAAATTGTGGTATTATTTATAATATGACGGTAGATGATTACCTTCTGGCAGGGGAGATACTAAAATGACACTCCAGCAAACCCTCAATTTCTCGATAGGAATAATATCCATATTTGTAATGGTTATTACTATTACAATCCTTTTTTCTTTAACCCCCCGTGTTTTATATGGAGAAACTCCTCCTGCTAGTGCAGATGCTTATAAAAAACTTGCTATTTCCCACGTAAAAGATGGCATGATTGACGATGCGGTGAAGGAATTTGAAAAAGCAGTAGAGATCAGCTATAACGAAGGCTACGAGAAAGGGAAATCAGAAGCGGAACGACAAAAAAGCACTAAAATCTACGCTAAATACGTGATCCTAAGCATTGTTGCCGGGCTTTATTTTGCCGCTGTATTTATAGCCATACTGTGGTGGTCTGAGATAAGCAGTCAAGTTAGCTCGTTTCGCAGGATGCTGAGGATAAAGGGATTTGTCGGTGGAATTAAAGTCAGGCTTAATCCAGTATTGCGAAACCGAGCTATAGAGATTGCACGCAGTGAAGAAAAACTGCGGAAAGCTATTAATCAAGAGAGCAGTTCAGGGCTTGGGGAGATTGCTTCGAGTATCCTGCCAAGACTGGATGAGCTTGTCAGGCAGGCGATGCTACTCCTTGAACTTCAGCAAAATCTGTCTGAATACATAAAGGACATGAATCCTTCAAAGCTCGAAAGTGAACAGTATGATTGTGAAGAGAAACTCAAGACGGAAACCGATAATGAAACCAAAAGCGCATTGGTATACCATTTGAAACAAATTAAAAATAAGCGGGAGAATCATGCGAAAGCGCAGGCAAGGATCAGAACCTGTGATGCGGTGCTGAAAGGCATTTCTGCAAGGATTGACGCAACTTCGCTTGATCTGCTTAGTTTACCATCTGTGCTGATTAAAAAACAAGAGTTCTTTGAAAGAGTGTCTGTTGAGCTAGATAAAGAGATTGATATTACGAAAAATGCGACTGAAAGCGTAATGGAAGAATCAGTATGAGCTTGGTACAATCCGAAATTGAAATAGACTCAGAATGGCTGGTCAACGAGATAAGAAACTACGATGATACGTCAGCTCTTTCTCTGGTTCAGGAAGCCTATAAATTCAGCCTGCTGAAGCACGAGGAACAAAAGCGTAAATCTGGTGAGCCATATTTCATACATTGTCAGGAAACTGCACGGATCCTTGCCCTGTGGAGAATGGACGTAAGCACTATCGCCGCCGGGCTTCTCCACGACGTTCTGGAAGACACTGAGACTAAATCTGCTGAATTAAAAGGGAAGTTTGGTGATGAGATAACCCAGATGGTTGAAGGCGTCACCAAGATCAACAAAATCTCATTCAGGGATATTGAAAATCAGGCTGAGAGTTTCCGCAAAATGATCCTCGCAATATCAAAGGACGTCCGGGTAATCCTGATCAAGCTTGCCGATAGACTTCACAACATGCAAACCCTTCAATACCTTAAAAAAGAATCCCAACTTAGAATCGCTCAAGAAACACAAGAAATCTATGCTCAACTTGCCCTTAGACTTGGTATGGCAAGAGTCAGCGCAGAGCTAAAAGACCTCTCAATGATGTATCTTAACCGAGAGACGTACGATGAGATAGCAAAGCTTGTGCAAGAAGAGATTCAAGAAAGAGGATGGCAGATAGAGGAACTTTCTAAGGTTATAGAAAGTGCGATGATTGAATCGGAGATACAGTCAGAAGTAGAGGGCAGGCTTAAGGACATATATAGCATAAGCCAAAAGATGAAAACAAAAGGGCTTCAATTTGAGAATATATATGATCTTTTTGCTTTCAGGGTTCTGGTGAATTCTGTAAGCGATTGTTACGCCAGCCTTGGGGTTATTCATTCAAAATGGAAGCCAATCCCCGGTCGAATAAAGGACTACATAGCCATGCCAAAGAGTAATGGCTACCAATCTTTGCATACCACAGTAATCGGACCTGGTGGCAAGCCAGTTGAAATACAGATCAGAACACCTGACATGCACATCGTTGCGGAATATGGTATTGCCGCTCATTGGCTATACAAGGAAGGTGGAACGTTATCTGATGAAGACAGAAGATTCTTATGGCTTCGACAGATTGTTGAAGATATGCAGGAACTCAAAAACCCCAGGCATTTTATGGAATCTGTTAAATCTGAGCTTTTCCCGGATGAAGTTTACGTTTTTACTCCCAAAGGCGAGGTAAAGATTCTTCCACAGGGAGCTACCCCGATTGATTTTGCTTTCAGTGTCCACACAGAAGTAGGATTTTTATGTGTTGGAGCGAAAGTAAACGGTGTGACTGTTCCTTTTAAGTATGAGTTAAAAAGCGGTGATATAGTCGAAATTATCACCAGAGCCGGAACAAAACCAAGTAAAGACTGGCTTAAATACGCCAAATCCTCACGTGCAAGAAGCAAGATACGCCACTGGATAAGAGAAGAAGAAAGAACTGAGAGCATCAAACTGGGGCAGAATTTGCTTCTATCCGAAATGCAATCCAGAAGGCTGAACTCTAAGGGTATACTAAAATCCAATGAATTACTTGAAGTCGCAAAACAGTTGAACCTTCCCAGTATTGAGGAATTGCTTGCTCACATTGGGTATGGCAAGGTTTCAGAACAACACGTCGTCAACTTGCTTGCCCCTGAGACTGAGGAAAAAGAGGCTGAACCTGAACAACCTAAAAAGTATCATCCTTCGGGTGGCGTTAAAGTTGGCGGTATTGGACAGCCGCTTGTGAGGTTTGCTAAGTGTTGTAATCCTATACCGGGGGACGAAATAGTCGGCTTTATAACGAGAGGTCGGGGAGTCACTATTCACGTTTCAGATTGCTCAGAGATTTCAGGAGAAACAGAACGTATACTGGATGCTGATTGGGATGTTCTGGATAATTCTATATATCCGGTGGAAATATCCATAGAGTCAGATAATAAGAAGGGCATGTTAGCTGATCTGGCGGCGGCTATTTCAAAGGAAGGCGTCAACATCGAGAGCGCTAACATTAGCACAGAGAATTCGACAGCCGCATCGAGTTTTGCAATTCAGGTATCCAGTCTCAGTCATTTAAACAAAGTGATGGATAACATAAGACACATAAAGGGGATAAAGAACGTAGAAAGGAAGCTTCGGCAAGCAAAGAACCACGAGCCACATTAGAAGATTAGAAGATTGAAAGATTCTATTAGCAAAATCTTTAATTTTCCAATCTTCTAATTTTCGTTTAGACTGCTTTTTGTACTTTGGCGGAGAGGCAACCAGTGCAGACTCGAACTCGTTTGATCGTTCCCTTAAGATTCAACTTGACTCTTTGCAGGTTTGGAAGCTGTCTTCTCTTAGTTTTTCCTGTGATGTAGCGTTCCTTACCATTTCTGAGTTTTCTTCCTCTTCGGGAGACCGATAACGATACTACCGGGCCTTTGCCACATATATAACATATTTTTGACACGATTTACACCTCGCTTATCATAATACCAAAGCCATAAGAATAGCATAATCGTGCTTAAATTTCAAGTCTTTTTTCTCATGATCTCTATATTATAATGTTTTGGCGGGCATTAAAAATACCACTTTTGGTTTTAAACCTAATATCATATCTCGTATATTACTATACTTTCGCAGAAATAATAATGTTAAATTAAACTGTCACGATCATAAACCATTACTCATGCTGCGATCCTGAAAACTGGTTCATAATCCTTTGCCATTTTCTTTAACTCCGCATTGTCTGTGGAGTTGCGAAAAATGATACGTTCAAGAACAAATCTCCTCAGTCCACGTCTTGCTTGTGTGAAACTGAGTTCTGATTCTGATGATGGTTCGTAATGTTCGGATAACCAACTTACTGAATTCTGTGGTAATAACATTAGACTCCATAAACACATAGATATACAGGAAAGCTGAACAAATCTGAATATAGATTGCGTTGTAGTGCATTGGTAGTGCATTGATAGTCACCAAATCCAAAGTGCTGTTTTAAGTCCCTTATTGCTATCTCTATGGAGAAGCGACTACTGTATATCTCAATGATCTCTGCTGATGACAATGTCATGTCAGTAGATACCAAGATAACTGGTTCTCTATTGCTTTCGATTACTACGATCCTGACTTTCTGTTTGATGTCTCTAAGGTACATATCCCTTGTTACTACAGCAACACGGGATAATTGACCATAAGTATGCACCAATACGAGTTCTGGATTGAAAGAATTAAGGAGATTGGATAGCTTATGTTGTGTTCCATACTTTCTGGGACGTCCTCTCTTTCTTTTGCCATAATATGGTTCTGGTTCGTCCCATCCGATACCGTCTTTACGCCATCTTGTGATGACATGAATACCTTCATCAATCATTGGATTGATGAAACTGGAGTTAGCGAAGTAGGCATCCACAACTACTCTTAAGTTAAAGTTTTCAAGGAATAGTCTCGCTTGTAGTATAACAGCGAGAATAGTATCCCAGAAGGTCATTGGATATACACCTTCAGAAGAACAGACATAATGTGATGGATTCTTGTGACCACTAATCATCCTTGCAAGGATAGGGTAACAGATGAATCTGTTGGCAAATCTACCGATGAGACCGGCTATAGCCCAGTGATGACCAATGATGTAGTTGCCATCGTCTGGATTTCCATTATGTTGTCTCCATTTCTGAACACCAATCATTTTCTTACTAGCTTTAGCTTTATGGGTAGTATCAACAGCAAGAAAGCATCATAGATATAGAGTTTGTTTTTCAGCACATTTATGAGTATCTTAACCAGAACGTTTGTTAATTGGTTCATATCCCAGATATATTCAGATAGGAATTTCTCGAAGCTTGCAATATGCTTTTTGAGAAAAAAGCAAGCATGAGTGATATTGGTAAGGGTTTTCTTATTTTCGAGCAACATCATAGCCCATATAAAAGCTTTGAAGTAATCAAAGCTGGGTTTAGAAAACAGTTGACGAAATGATTGTAAATAGGTTAATAGTATATAAGGGAAGAAGGCATCCATATTGTTCTGGTATACTAAAAAGCGAAGGGAAAATCACTTTTCAGTATACCTACTCCTTGTCTAGATGAATGTTTTGGATTATACTTACATAAGTTTCCCACTCTTATGTATGTAACCAACAATAGTTCATGATACTCATGGAGGTATAAGGATGTCTAACTCAATATTTAAGTCTGCTTCTAATGATCTCAAAAACCTACTTGCTATTTGTAAGCCAGAACAGCTACTCTATGCTCCAATTGACGTAGCTAAATATAACCATTCTGCCATGATCGTCAACTTACTCGGTGAGATTATAATTCCTAAATTTGACTTCCCCTACAATCTCCATGGTATTGACTTCCTCAAAAATAAACTACAATCTGCTTGTGATATATCTCAAGCTAAAAAACTCTCTCAGGGGATACCCCCGAGACCCCAAATCCTTGCTCTGGAATCCACTGGACATTATCATGAGAATCTTGTTGCTTCTTTATCTCTTTCTGGTTATGATATTACTATCATAAGACCCATTGACTCTAAGAACGAAAGGGACAATGTCCATGCTAAGACTGATGCCATTGACTTAGCTGCTATCGCTAAGGTCATCATCTCCAATAAAGGAACCAGGAGCAATATGCCTGATACTGTTTACTACAATCTACAGCGTGCATCCAGAACTCATCGCCAGCTTACGTGGCAAGAAACAAGGGTCAAGAATATCATCACCATGCTTGTGGATAAAACCTTCACTGGTCTATGGAATCCTGACAATGCAATCTTCTCCGACAAATGGGGTAAAGCTTCTCTGCTCTTTGTGTCTCAATACCCAACTCCACAACAAGCTATCAAGATGGGTGCTAGGAGACTATCTGAATTGGGGTCTCGGGGGTATCCCCTGAGAACAGCAAACAGATTCATCAAGCTGGCTTATTCCATGATGAGGAATGAGACATTGTATTGTCCCAAGACAGGTAATCCCTTAACCACACTGGATGAGTATTACCAATCTGCTTGGAGCAAGGTAAAAGAGAAGCTTACTGACTATCTTAGTGATGATATTCCACAAGACAATTACCTTGTTAAGATACAGCACCAGTTGGGGGAAAAATATGGCATAACTTAAAAGCTTTCATAACCAAAAACAAAGGATTTACATTTTATGACAAGAAGGGATATTCGCATTTTGCTTAGGGATAGAACCCTCTAAAGGAGCATAATTGCCCTTCTTGTCTATTGAAACACCATAATAGCTTGATGCTAGAGGTTATTGGGATCCATTCTGGAATTCACCCTTTAAGTTCCCATACCAGCTTGTGCTAATGGTAGACACATAAAAGAAGGTATTCGATACTCTTACTTTGTCATGAAAGCGTATTTCCTCTATAGCAAGCAAGACTATACCAGTTTTTGCTTTGATGCTGTTTTTACGCCTTTTCAAAAACATATTGAAAAGGTGACAGGTAGATTCTGTCTTATGAAAAAAATCCTTGACTTTTATCTAATAGTCTCCTTGTTAAGATTGTTTAGCTGTTAAATCTAATAACAAGAATTTGGATGTTTTCTTTCCATTTTTGTCTAGTTATCTAAAAAGTGCGAAAGTATAGTTATGAATTAGAGGAAATAAACAAACTTTATCTTGCGTCATTTGTTTCGCAAGTAACGGGTGTTAAACTCGATAAAATTATGGATTACATCAGGGAATTAGAGAATGACGATTTTCTAAGGTCTCATATCAAGAAAATTATACTTTCATCTGACTTAAAATGGCGTGCTGATTCTGTAACAAAATATGGAAGGAGATTAGGCTGGTATGCCTTTGCTAGAGCGATAAAACCCAAGGTAGTTATTGAAACCGGGGTTGATAAGGGACTTGGTTCTTGTGTTCTTGCTTCAGCTCTCCTAAAAAATACAGAAGAAGGTTTTTCTGGTTTCTTATATTCGACTGATATAAATCCAGAAGCAGGAATTTTATTTCAGGCCCCTTATACCAGTGCTGGAAAGATAATATTTGGTGATTCAATTGAGTCTTTAAAAACTATAAATGAGGTTATTGACGTTTTCATACATGATAGTAATCATTCTAAGGAATATGAAATGAGAGAGTATGAAACCATTGTTAATAAACTCTCTGATAATGCGTTAATTCTTAGTGATAATGCTCGTGCTTCTAGTAAACTTTGGGAATTTGCCAGAAATACTGGTAGAGATTTTCTTTTCTTCCAAGAAAATCCCAAAAATCATTGGTACCCGGGCAGTGGGATTGGTATTGCGTTTAAAAAACAGGGAAACTAGAATATCTGCAAAGGCTGAAAGTAGTCATGCTTAAACTTATAATTTTTTCATTGTTAGTGTTAGGATATATTCTATTATTCTTCGCAGATAGAAAGAAAGCTCTTTTAATGTTATTCCTTATCAAACTTCCTCTGGATCAGATAGCATGGAAATTTTCAATTCCAATTGTTTTCACTCAGCTCAGGATTTCGGAAGCTTTCACAGTTTTTATTACGCTCTTATTATTAGCAACTTTTTTACTGGATAAGACTAGAGACCCGGATAGGATGGGTTTCTTCAAGCATGTACCATCAATGCTAATTATCCCTATAATCATATTCATGTTAGTCTTTTTCCTGAATATCTTTCGTGGCGGGTGGTGGCTTTTGTCGGTTCAGCAGTTTTTCAAGCTGATAACTGGCATTGTAGTGGGTACGTATGTTGCTAAAACACTTAAGACCGAGGATGAAATAAACTGGCTTTTGAGGTGTATGTTGTTCAGTATGGCTATCATTTCTGTTCTTAGTATACCGGCTATATATTCAGGAGGCGAATTACATGTTTATGTTTCCTTGTCATCTGAGGATAAATATGTGGAACAAGTTTCGGTGGTGGTGTAGGTAATTATTATGCGGCAGACAGTTTTTCTAATGCCTTTATGGTATATATTCCTGCCGTCTTATTTGCATCTACTATGTTTAAGTCAAAATGGGAAAAGATTTTATGTCTTATTGTTATTATGTTTTCAATAGTAGCTGTTTTCGTGTCTGCTATACGAGCCGGATGGCTTGCTCTTGCTCTGGTTCTGGCAATATGGATGCTTGCAAAAAGGCAATGGAAACTAATTGCTATATCTGCATTTTGTCTTTTCATGATAATGACTTTACAGTTGTTCTCTAATCCGCTTCAAAAAGCATATCAGAAAATAGCTTATGAAGCTGATAGCTTAGAAAAAGGGGAACTGCCCCTTAACGCTTTCGGTGGACGACCGTTATCATTGAAGACTTATGTGGGATACTATATGGATGCTCCTTTGCTAGATAAACTGACTGGAAATGATCGCATTTTAATTTTAGGGTCAAGAGCAATTGGCCATGACCCCCATAATGACTTTCTTTATATACTTATCAGAAATGGAATTATAGGTCTAACGGCAGCTTTGTGTTTATATATAGTGACAGGAGTGTATCTCTTCAAAGCGATACACTATACAAAGGAAATATACGATTGGAACCTTGTGCTCACTGCTATACTAGCTTTTCTCTGTATGATGATTCCATCACTTACCAGAACTGGTTTGATGAATCCAAACTATGAATGGGTGTTCTGGACATTTACTATGATAACTTTGAAGAGGTATATAATATCAAAAAACTTTTTGCCTCAAAGTGAAATCTCATTGAATATTGATGAGAATTCTGAGAATATAGTATCGGAAATTACTTAAAGGAAGTATTAAATGGTGAAAGTTAAATCATTTATCAGAGCTAAATCACCACGATGGGGGCTAAACTTATATGGAGAATTCTTGAATGATGTCCAATATTTCCATTAGTCAACCGTTTAAGCCAAGGTTAGGGGAATTGGACTTCTTAAAGGGAATTGCGATTCTCGGCGTTATAATAGTGCATGTTGTTCAACACGGCTTACACTATTCTTATGGCAATAGTACAATCGAAATCATTCTGGATGCGCTTTCTAGGTTTTGTGTCCCTTTTTTCGTTTTTGTATCCGGAACTGCTTTTTCGTTCAATTATCAAGATAAAGAAAACTATTTCTGGAGTTTTATTCTCAAGCGACTGAGATATATCGGCATACCCTACTTACTGTGGAGTGCTGTAGGATTTATTCGATACCGAATCTATGAAATAAAAAGTATCATTATCGGGCTTATAACAGGTACGGCTATATTTCATCTATATTTTATAATATTGATCTTTCAATTCTACGTACTGGCGCCTCTGATGCTTCGCCTTTGTAAAATTAGCGGATGGAAAGTGCTTGTAATGTCATTTCTAGCGAATATGGTCTTGTTGATTTTTTATACTAATCCGATTTTGCTCGCTTATTTCAAGCTTAACTACTTATATAGTGCTTCTATAAATCCTTTATTCTGGCTTTCGTATTTCTTTGCTGGGTTGATCATAGGGATGAACGTTAATAGTTTCAGAGAATACGTAAGTAAAACAAGATTGGTATATCTAATTATTGTATGGTTGATAACAGCAATAGTATCTGTTTACCACGAGTATACTTCATTTGCTAAAACTGGTTCATTTCTAACTTTCCTTCGGCCAACGAATATGATTTACACATTTACAAGCATATTGCTATATTGGGCACTTTTTGATAAAATTAACTCTCGTGTGAAATCTCTCCTTACTACTCTGGGGAAATACTCTTTTGGGATCTATCTGGTGCATATTCCAGTCTTATATAGCATACATACACTTACAAAATCATATTGGGGAAATCCATTAATGCAGGTATTTTCATTTATTGTTTGTATTATTGTGTCCTTTGCCTTTACATTTATTGTATCCAAAATAAAGTTTGGAGTCTATGTAGTTGGGAAGGCTGGATAACCATTATGAGTGAATTTAACTCAGTGTAGTAACGCTTACTGGCAAATTATTGTGCCAAACTGATTTAAAATATTCAGATTGCAGAAGAAAAATGGTTCTTTGGTAACAAATATGAAAACAGGCTTCTAGGAAATTTTACAGATTCGCTTAGCGTAAGCATTCATAGAAGCATAGCTTAACATGTGTTTAGGGAGGTAAATTTATTAGACCTAAATGCAAGTATAGTCTAAGTTTTCTAGAATTTGCCACCAAAGAACCAGAAAAATAAAGGAGTTATTATTATGAAAGGCATAATTCTTGCTGGGGGTAAAGGAACCAGACTTTATCCTTTAACGAAAGTTACTAACAAGCATTTGCTTCCAATTGGTAGAGAGCCGATGATCTTCAATCCGATCAAGCAACTTGCGTCCTCTGGGATAGAAGAAATCCTGATTGTAACCAGTACCGAACACATGGGTGACATAGTCAACCTTCTCGGAAGCGGAATAGAGTTTGGAGTTGATTTCACTTACAAAGTCCAAGAAACTGCCGGTGGAATTGCTGATGCTCTAAGGCTTGGCGAGAATTTTGCAAATAAAGAGAGAATAGTCGTTGTTCTTGGGGATAATATAGCTGTTAGATCAATAAAGCCTTACGTTAACAATTTTAGAAAACAAAAGGGCGGTTCAAGGGTACTGTTAAAAGAAGTCAGTGACCCAACGAGGTATGGCATTGCCGCATTAGACGAGGAGAAGATCGTCGAAATAGATGAGAAGCCAGGAGTTCCAAAGACAAACTTTGCAGTCATTGGCTATTATATGTATGATGAGAAAGTCTTTGATTTTATAAAACACCAGAAGCTTTCGGATAGAGGTGAGTATGAGATCACTGACGTGAATAATGAATACATAAAACTCGGTGAAATGGAGTACGACATACTTGAAGGTGATTGGACGGATGCTGGAACTTTTGAGTCGTTGCAAATTGCGAATCGGATGCTTTTGAATTATGATAATGAGATAGTTGAATAAGACTCGGTTGTAAACCGCTCACAGTGAAAAGGTCAGCGTTATGGTAAATGATTGTAATGACAATAGTAGATTATAACAGCGCTTTTTATTTCATTAGAGAGGATCTAAAAGCTGAGAAAGGAGTTAAACCGAATAATGAAAACAAATTTTCTTCTCAACCCAAAGTTTATTCTCTTTATTATTATTGTTTATCCATTATTATTCATCTGGCAAGGGTTAGATGTATTTGATGTGGGCTTTTCATTGACAAGTTATCAGGAGATTTTTAATGACCCTGAAAGTGTCAGTTTTAGTTCTTTTCTTTGGCTCACAAATATCATAGGAGGAGTATGGCTTCTTTTATTTGGTGATTCATTAGGGTTAGTTGGCGCTAATCTTGCTGGAGTTTTTGTTACTTATATGACAATTATTTTTAGCTATTTAATACTTAAACCTTATATAGAAAAAAGGTATTTGCTTATTGGTTTAGCCCTGGTTTTGATTTTATCTAGGTGTACTTTACAGGTTATAGATTATGATAATCTAACGGGTCTATTTTTTGTTGCATCGGCTTTTTTTCTAATCAAAGGCTTAAAACATAAGGGTATATGGCAGACCCTAATTTCAGGGCTTATATTGGGTTTAAATATCTTTATAAGATTGCCAAATATCATAGGTTTTGCACTAATATTTGCTATATTTTTTTATGGCTATATCGAGAAACTACCATTTAAGCTTCAAATTAAGCAGGGGATTTTCTTTATCTTAGGTTATGCGGCTGCAATTATTATAACTTTTTCTGTGATGAAAATATTAGGTCATTATGAGATTTATATAAATAGCATCTATCAACTGTTCAATAATACAACTTACGTTGCAGAAGGAAAACTAGGGAGCGATAATCTTAAATCAATGCTAATAATATTTATAAAGGAATATTTGAAGGTATTTGGATTTCTGGCGATAGGTATTATGTTTATTTTGCCGTTATCTAAAACCTTTTCATTATTCAAGAATCGTTACCCATATTATGGCTTTATAATTGTGATTAGTGCAATTGTATTTTTTCTTTCATTAGAGGGTTACAACCTTGTCCGCCCTATGATCATTTTAATGGTTGGTATTATGTATATGATTTTGTTTATGTATATAATAAACATGGAAAAGAGCAATAATCATTACAGACTCATTGCTTTTATTGCTTTTCTAATACTTTTTATCACTCCATTAGGCTCGGCTTCTGCATTGGCACGTGCAATTTATGCAATCTGGCTTCCGATTCCAATAATAATTACATTTCTTTTTAGATTAAAACAAGTGGGTATGGAAATAGAAACGGTAAGTGAGTTATCATCTAATCGGTTCAGGATTGGACTGAATGAGAAAGAAACTTATTTAGCCAAAAACTTTGTAATAATATGCTTTTTTACTTTCTCATTACTCCTTTCTTTTACATTTATTAATGCATACAGTATAAACCGATTTGATATGAGATATACTATAGATAATCCAAGGTTGAAAGGAATATTTATAACAAAAGAGGGAGCAGATTCAATGCAAGAAGTGCTAGATGAATTGAACAAATACGTTAAGGAAGACGACTACTTATTTACTTATGAATATATAATGATTTTGCATTTCCTGACTAAAACCAAGCCATATATAAGCTGTCAACGAGCACAACTTTATCCAATCGCTCGTTTTAAGGGTTTATTCAATGAAGCCATGAAAGAGAAATCATATCTACCAGTTGTTGTTATAAATAATTCATCATTACAAGATAAAAATGTATACACGGTTGTGGTAGAAGAATTTCTAGATCGTAACCATTATAAGCCTGTATGGAAAAATGAAATCTTTGAGATCTTAATACCGTCATCGGATAAAACTAAAGCTAGTTTAGGAGAAGCTTTATAATAGACATTATTGGAAATAAAAATATCCTGTAGGTTTCCAACAAACCTTGATATTATGGTGTCTATATTGTATTATAACTTTGTGGTTAAGTCAACAAGCAATAGAAAAAT
>Ga0315274_10001131_pt1 | contig 41364 bp, 26 predicted proteins | sample YL17G02_20_MG_FD_203700 | JGI IMG/M metagenome (GOLD analysis project Ga0315274, IMG submission 203700) | Sediment microbial communities from Yellowstone Lake, YNP, Wyoming, USA - YL17G02_20 | ecosystem: Environmental > Aquatic > Freshwater > Lake > Sediment | place: USA: Wyoming | collected...
ATCCAGCGATTAATCTGACCGCAGTGCACTATACCCTACCGAAAGCAGGACCGGTCAGCTTCAAACTCTATGATGTGACCGGTGCAACGGTAAGAACCTATGCCAATACGAATCCGACTAAAGACGGTGTTTTAATGATTGACCTGTCTGCGTGCAACGCACAGGCAGATGCGAAAGCGTTACCATCTGGCGTCTACGTATTGCGATTCAATGCGGGTGAAATAAACGTCACGCGCAAACTCGTGTTACAGAAATAACACCACAACAACAAGTAAGGGGGGACGAAAGTCCCCCCTTTTTATTTTAGCAGAAATTAAACCACCGAGAACACGGAGAAGAAAAGAAGGATTTTTAATCACAGATAAACACAGAAGAAAACCACTGAGGACACGGAAAACACAAAGAAGACTTTAACCACAGAGACCGCCGAGAAAAACAGAGAGAAGAAAACCACGGAAAACACGGAAAAAGATGAAAATTTAACCACCGAGCACACAGAGAACGCAGAGTAAAAATTTAAACCACGGATGCTACTTGAAGAGTCCACGAAGTGAACACAGAGGAGAACCGAAGATTTTAAACCACAGAGACAGCCGAGAACGCAGAGAAAGAAATTAAACCATAGATAAACACAGAGAGGAAACCACCGAGAATACCAAGACACAAAGATACAGAAAAACCGATGGACGAAACGGGCAGCATGAACTATGGGGGATGGGCGAGACGTCGGTTTAGCCTTGCCGATTAAAAGCAGCCCGAAAGGTTATCCGGCTTTTATTGGGGAGAAGTAAATCAAAATTATCCGGCAAGGCTGAGCCGGGGGCTGAGATGAATTGCCGGTAAGCGGAACCTGAATGACCGTTAGTTAAAATAAAAAAAGCGCCTGAGATTAGTCAGGCGCTTTTTAAATTAAAAATTTCTATTCTAAGACGGTCAGCTTGAGATACTGGTTTGAACCGTGGTTAGTCTTAAATTCAAGGAGATATACTCCAGGTGACACTCTTTGGTTAAATTCATTTTTCCCGTCCCATTTGGTTGCGCCATTCGGGTCTAAATAAAGGGTTCGAATTAGACAACCAGCACGGTCATAAATTTTCAATGCCGAAGGGTGATTGATTGGGGATGAGAATTTCATTGTCGTATTCTTTCGGAATGGATTGGGCGTGCCGACTAACGGATTTTCATTTGGTAGTAATTGATTTTTGCTTTCTTCAATCCAGCCGCCATCACTCGTTTTATAAATTACTTCACTCTGACCACAAACCCAGCCAACCTGGTCATCCAAAGGAAATTCGATGTTGTAGAAAGGATAAATCAGATTATAGGTTTCCCATGATCCACCACCGTCAATGGTTTTGGCAATTTTGCCTAATGTGCCACAGACATAGCCGGTAGTCTGATTTTCCGGAAAGATTACCGAGTACAAATCAATATTAGCAGGAAGCGTGATATCCACGGGCGCCCAGCTTGCTCCGCCGTCGTCAGTTTTTAGAAAAGTTTTAGAAGCACCAACCACCCAACCATTGATTGGGCTTAAGAAATAGACGCCGAATAGTGAGGTTGAGACATTAGAGGTCTGTCTTTCCCAGTTATAGCCGCCATCCAGAGTATGAAGGATAACGCCGCTGTCACCAACCACCCACCCTTCATCGCGCGATACGAAGTAGACATCGTAGAAGTTGTAAGGCGGGTAGGGATGTTCTTCCCAATGTACCCCCATATCGTCGGTCCTTTTTATTGCACCAGCCGCTCCGACGACATAACCCTGGTTATTACTCTCCGGGAAATGAATTCCATACAGGTTTTCGTTTGAACCAGTATAAATTTTTTCCCAGCGGTCGCCATCTTCGGTTCTCTGAATATTACCCGAATCACAAGCAATGTAACCACCCCTATCATCAAGCGGAAAATGGATAGCATTGAAATTTCCCGAAGGGTCGATCCGGGTTACTTGTTCCCAGCTATCACCGCCATCCGTCGTTTTCAGAAACCAGGAATTAGCCCCGCAGGCGAAACCATTAGTAACATTTCTTGGTGGAAAATCGATATCGTAGAGTAGGTTGGTTCCTAAATGCTGCTGGTCCCAAACGGCCTGGGTAAAATTAATGGTTAATAGTAAGAACAAACCGGCAAAAAGTATTTTATTAGACACTAAGCCTCCTTTTTTTGATTCATAATTAATCTTACCAAGCTCGAAAATGATGTCAATAACGAAATTCAGAAAGAATAGCAGAAGTCAAAGAACCAATTTTAACTGCCGAGAACGCGGAAATTGTAAAGAATAAGAAACTACAAAGAACACAGAGAAGAAGAAATATTAACCACTGAAGACACTGAAAACACAGAAAAGAAAGCACGGAAACACGAAATTTAAAAAGGCACGAAAATGAACCACCGAGGACACGGAAGGATAAAGAAGAAACATTAGCCACAGAGAACCCGGAGAAAGCAAAGAAGAAAGAAGAAATTATAACCACAGATAAACACAGATGCTACTCGAATAGTCCACGAAGTGAACACAGAGAAGAGACGGTGGAATTTAAACCACGGGATAACACGGATAAACAAAAAGAAGAAGAAATATTAACCACGGAGAGCACGGAGCTAGCAGAGGGGAAGAAACCACGGAGGACACGGAAAACACAAAGAAGACTTTTACCGTAGAGACAGCAGAGAAAAGAAAGAATCTTTAACCACGGATGCTACTCGAAGAGTCGGTCGAGCCAAAAGGAAATAAACAAGAAAACCACGAAAACACGAAAACCCACGAAGGACACGAAAAGGAATTTGATAAAGGCGAGGCAAAAGCACGAAACTCTTGGAGTAGAGTGACTGAAAGGAGCTCAAATTAAGAAAGCACGAAAAAAATGAGACAATTTTGCGAGGTGAATACAGATAAACACAGAAGAAAACCACCGAGACCACCGAAGGAAAAGAAGAAATATTAACCACAGAGAACACGGAGATAGCAGAGAGTAAGAAATCACTGAGGAAAACCACCGAGGATACAGAGGGAAAAAATATTAACCACCTAAACCGCCGAGAGAACAAATTGTGACAAGTTAAAAAAACACCAGAAAAACTAAAAATAATACGAAATTTTAGAACTCATTAACCCTTTGCAAAAATCCGAATTAACCGTAAAAATCATCCAGTAACTTATTAAAATTCAATAAATTATAGGGAAATGCAACAAAAAGATTTGCTTGACACATTTGGATATTTTTGTATAATTGCAATCAGTTAAAAATAAGGGACTGGGCAGTAAGGCTTAAACTTGCGATGAATGAAAAGGAGGTTGGCTTTTTGCCCAGATTTTTTTAATAACCCCGAGGATTTTGGCACCTGGGGTGGAGCGTAAAATCCTCAAGGTCAAGATTTATCCACCTCAAATAACGGGTTACAAAATACGCTACAAGCTTAACGCTATAGGCTAAACGCCACCCGAATCGGGCGGCGTGAGGCATAATGCGTATTGCGGTGAAGCGTTTTTGTGCCTAAAAGGCATTTACCAAAAGGAGGTTAAAATGCCAAAAAGTTTTATAAAAATAGCAATCGGGCTCTTAATGGTGCTTCTCTTAAGCGGCACGGCTCTCGCTCAAAGCACGGTTAACTACGCATTCACTTATTCGAATACCGGCTCGTTAGTTGATATGAGCAGCGGCACAACTCCTCTGCTTCCATTCGGCGTATACTATGATGATGTTAATTCGGCAGTATTCAATATTGGTTTTACTTTCTGGTTTATGGGAGCTCCCTACACTCAATTTAGCGCTAACTCTAACGGACAGATGCGATTGGGCGGCACCGCAATCGCCGGTATCATTTCGGCACCGGTCCTAAACGCCCCTTATATCATTCCATGGAGCGGTGACAATGCGATTCTGGCTTCGGGTAAACTACATTATAAAGTTACGGGCAGTGCGCCGACTCGGGTTCTGGTAGTCGAATGGGACAGTTTAAGAATTCCTTACGGCTCTACAACGGTCGCCAGCCAAGACCAGGCTCTTTTATATGAAGGAACCGGCGTAATCGAATTCAGGTACGGGTACATGTATGAAAATAGCACCGGCACCAATTATATCTTCTTCTCTTCGAGCAATCTCGTCAATACCGTGGGTTCGGTTTTTATTGCGGCTACCCCGACTTATTCCACCGCGGCAACGCCTTCGGCTAATTTGATTTCGGCGTCTGGACCAATCCCAAATTTAAGCAGCACCGCGGATGGCTCGCGCTGGGTTTACACTTTCACCCCGCCTTCGGCACCGTCTGACCCTTCCCTTTTAACCTTTAGTAATATTACGACGAATTCAATGAGGTTGAACTGGCAGGACAATTCTTTGAATGAATTAGGCTTTGCCATTTTTAGGTCGAATGACGGCGGCGTTACTTATAATTATGTTGGCTCAGTCTTGACGGACACTACGTACTATAATGCAACCGGTCTTTCGATTGGCACAACTTACTACTGGCGAGTCTATTCATTTACCGAAGGACAAACCAGCAACGCGCTACAAGGTAGTCAAGCAACCGGAGTCGGAACCGTTAGCGGCACCAAGTGGATTATTAATGGTTATACCGCCACCGATACTTACCCCTCTTTCACGGCTGCCTTTACCGACCTTAACACCAATTTGGTTGGTCCGGGCGGTGTGGTATTTAACGTTCCCGCTGGACAAGCCACGTTCTATGAAACTCCACCGACGCTAACGGCGACCGGGTCACCGGCTCTCCCAGTTACATTCCAAAAGACCGGAGTCGGCACTAATCCGCTAATTGTACCAATCACGGCTGGGACAAAAACGACGGCTACCATTGGTTATGATGGTGATGGAATCATTAAGATTGCCGGTGGTGATAATTTTACATTCGACGCGATTGATGTTCGAGATACCTTTACATCCAGTGGACTGGTATGTCGTGAGTATGGCTATTATCTCGTGAAAGCATCGGGGACCGATGCCTGCAAAAATATTACCATCCGGAACTGCGTGACCAAGTTAAAAAAGGTACCGACCTATTCCGCCGGAATCTGTATTTCCAATAATGACAATGCGGGACTTAGTAATATTGTGGTAACCAGTGAAGATGGACGCAGCGAGAATATATTCATCTACAGCAATACGATTGACAGCTCATACAACGGCATCGTGTCAAGAGGTTATGCCGATGTATCACCTTATGCCTTATACGACCAGAATATCCAAATCGGCGTGATGGCTGGTAACACCATCTCTAATATCGGCGGTGCGGTAACTCAGCCCTACGGTTTTTATGGAATCTACTACAATAATCTGAAGTTTAACAATAATATGATTAGCGGCGGCGCCGGCACGACTACAACTATGGACGGTATTATGGCTTCTACCGCTGTCAATGCCAACATTGATATAATCGGCAACGATATAACGCTGGCGACCAATGCGACGACAACTTCTTTATACGGAATATATTGCGGCGGCGGTGCAACTGGTTCGACTAATACGGTCAACATTAAGAAAAATGTGATACACGATATAACCTGGGCGACCCAAACCTCCGGGATCTTTTACGGTATTTACGAACTGGCATCCGGTATCATTAACAATAATGTTGACAGCAATACGGTCCGGAACATCACCATGGGAACTGCTACCAGTACCGGTACGTTTTATGGTATGTATCCCTACTACGGGACGAATCAGAATGTTCGTTATAACGTGGTTAGAAACATCACCCTGCCTGGTACGGGTCTTCAAAACTTTTACGGTATTTATGCTTACTACGGATTGGCGGGCGGTAACAAGGAAGTCAGTTCGGACACGGTCAGAGACATCAGCTTAAATGGGACCGGTTCGTTTTATGGTATCTATAGCTACTACGGGACGAATGTGAATTATAGTAATAACAAAGTGTACAACTGCATCCGGTCAACTGGAATCAGTGGACTAATGTACCTTAACTACGTTTACTACCCGACAACCTTGATTTATGCCAATAATCAAATCTACAATTGCGGCGGTACCGCTGCCACTTTCACCGGGGCTGTATATGGTTGTTACACCACTGGTTCAGCTACATCGGTGAACAATTATGGCAACAATATCCATAATCTCTATGCGAATGGTGCCGGAATCGTCTATGGTATGTACTCATCATGCACTGGTCCAACTCATAATGTCTATAATAACGTCGTAGATACCTTATATTCGGGCGGTTCAACCGTTTATGGAATATATGTACTAGCGGGTGCCCCAGGATATACTTACAACAACTACGTCTTTAATTTAGCCAGTGGTGCGGTTGCTTCACTCGTCTACGGTATGTACGTTGGCGGCGGAACCACGATGTATCTGTATAACAACATGATTGCGGATTTGCGCGCGCCTTTAGCCACCGGTGTGAATGCAATCAACGGTCTCTATATTGGCGCTGGTACTACGGTCAGTGCTTATTACAATAGCGTTCACCTCTATGCAACTTCAACCGGTCCGACTTTCGGTACCTCGGCAGTCTATGCCTCGACCACGCCCACGGTTGATTTAAGGGATAACGTCTTTGTCAATAACTCAGCCGCCGGCGGAGGCATAGGTAGTTATACAGTGGCTTACCGAAGAAGCTTAAACGCGCTCGGCACTTATGCGGCAACTTCGAACAATAATCTTTTCTGGGCAGGAGCTCCTTCGGCGACGAACGTGATTTTCTATGATGGTGTTACTACTTACCCAACCTTAGCGCTTTATCAAGCCTTAGTTACGCCAAGAGACGCCGCTTCGGTAACCGAGAACCCACCCTTCATAACTCCGTCTAACCTTCATATCAGCTTAGTAATTCCGACGCTGATTGAATCCGGTGCAATCCCGATTACAGCGCCCATCATAGTTAATAACGACTTTGATTATCAACCAAGAAATGCGGTAAATCCAGATATCGGTTGTGATGAAGGTAATTTTATCCTGCTGGATATTATGCCTCCCGCTATCGTCTACACACCAGCTCGTAATACAATTTCGACTGCGGGTTATCTCGTTACGGCAACGATTACCGACGTAACCGGGGTTGACGTTAGTCCGCTTGGACAGCCACGGCTATACTATCGAACCGGTGCAGTTCGACCGATTGCTGCTCCATATGGACCAGCAGTGCTTGGTTTACCGGCTGGTCCGCCGAATGCCTGGAATTTCCCAATTCCTGGTCAGCCACTTGGGACCTGGGTTGAATACTATATTGCCGCTCAAGACATAGTAGCGCCGCCGAATGGCGGAACTGCTCCGTCTGGTGGCGGTGGAACCAATCCACCCGGAACAATACCACCGGCAGCCGGAAGACTTTTTGCGATTCGTTATCCGCTGGATTTCACGGTTGGTGCGGTTGGGGCTGACTTCGTCACCCTGACCGAAGGGCTTGGTATTCTATCAGTTGGTGTTGATAGTTCGGCTCGACTGCTGCTGAATTCGGATTATTCCAGCGCAACTGAAGTATTCCCACTAGCCATTGCTGCGGTTCCTGGTCTTCCTTCGGATAAAGCGATTGCTCCTAAGGCTAATACATCAGCTCCTAATGCAATAACGACAACAATTGATTACAAGACTGGTAAGACAGTAGCTCCGGATGCGACAACAATTGATTACATGATTGGCGAGACCGAAGCGGACGCTAAGCTTTTCGGTCTGGATAACCAAGGTTTTGTGATTCCGGGCATCGGAGCAAGAGATGATGGTAAAGACCCGAATTACTTAACAATAAGACCGAATACCTTAGTTACGGCGACGATTTCCGGAGCTTCCGCCAGTTCTCAGATATTCCGAATCTCAAGTAGCTATATTACAATTGACGGCTCGAATTCGGGCGGAACCGACCGAAGCCTGACGATTCAAAATACCAGCATAACAACTCCACAAGTAATCGCTATCGCACCCGGTGCAGTCACCCTAATCACCAATGTAACGGTAAAGAATTGTGTAATCATAAACGGCGCTAATACAAGCACTGCGGTTGTGGTGGGTAATCCGGGAAACTTTAACAACATCACGATTCAGAACAACAGCATTCAATTGGCTTACATCGGAATTTACGTACGCGTTAACCCCACAACCCCTGGCATCGGCAGCATATTGATTACGGGCAATGATTTAAATAGCCCAGCTCCGTCCGCGATTCGTTTAGTGGGGATTTATTGTGAAGGTACGGATGGCGCAATGGTTACTAATAATAATATCGGAAAGTTCGCTATCGTCGATGCCGCCAATGTTACCGGTATCTGGGCTGCGCTCGGTGTAAGCAATAGTACCATATCGGGTAATATAATCGATTCGTTAAACGGCGCCGCCGTCAGTTATCCGAGAGGTATGGCAATTTCAACCGGTGTGACCAACTCAAACCTGCTAATATCGGGTAACACGATTAGCCGAATATGGACCGCTTATTCCAGTCCTCCATACGGTATTTATGTTTTTTCAACTACGACCGGAGTCGTAGTCGAGAAAAACAAGGTAAGTGATATCAACAACACAAATACCGGTGGTTATGGTGCACGAGGTATTAATATTGTTACCGGCGTTGCGGCAAGTAATATTCTCCTATGCAATAACTTCGTGTGGAATGTCTGGGCTACCTCTGATGCATTTACTACCTATTATGGTGTTGGCATTGCTATTGATGGCGCTACCGGTGGGGTTGGTGTATATTATAACAGTGTATACTTGTATGGCAGTTATGCCGGCTATGCATCCGCTACGGTTCACGCAGCTTTTGCGGTTATGGCAGCAACTGTTACCGCCCTCAACGTTCGAGATAATATCTTTGTCAATACCTTCGATAACACGAATGGTGTAGGTGATAAGAGCTATGCAATCAATAGTCAGGCGGCAAATACCGCTTTCACCGACATTGACTATAATGATTACTATGTCGGTGGTTCGGCAGGTGTATTGGGTTATCTTGGTGCTGATCAGCTAACACTTGGTGCCTGGCAATTAGCAACAGCAAAGGATGCCAACAGTATTTCAGCTGACCCGATTTTTGTCAGCAATACCGATTTACATATCCAGACGACCGCGACCGTGGTCAACCGTGGCGCCACGCCAATTGCTGGAATCACGACTGACATTGATGGCAATACCCGTCATCCAGCTCGACCCGATATCGGTGCCGATGAATATAATCCAAACGCACCAGCGGCATTTTCGCTACTTAGTCCGTCCAATCTCGCAATCAATCAACCGCTGGCTGGACAGTTAGTCTGGTACAAATCAACCGACGCAACGCACTACGATGTTTATCTGGGTCTGGTTTCTCCAGGTAACTTAATTAGCCAGTTGCAGACCGATACTTTCTATAATTATTTCGGTCTGAACCCGACCGCAACTTACTTCTGGCAAGTTGTAGCATTGAACGACACCTTACCGTTAGATGCGGGAAATACGCCATCGGCGATTTGGAGTTTCGGCACAGTTACTCCTCCGCCCGGACCATCCAATCTGTTACTTTCTAATATTACATCCACCAGCATGGATTTAGCCTGGACCGATTTATCATCCAATGAATTAGGGTTCTATATCCGACGCGATGTTACCGCTTCTGGCAGCTTCCCGAAGGTTGATTCGGTTGGTGTCAGTGTTACGACTTATTCTGACCTGACTTTGACTCCAGCCACGCATTACTACTACCGCGTCAGCGCCTACAATTTGCAGGGTGAGAGCCCATTTGCCGGTAACAATGACTATACCCGTGCGGCTGTACCGGGAACACCGACCTTTGGTAATGTTGGACCCTACTCGATGCGGGTGTTTGTTGACCCTGTAACGAATAGCGATTCGGCAGAATTTGTGGTTCGAGTCGTTTATGGTGCTAATACCCGATACCTTAACTACGCAACCGGAACTGTATCCGTAACCGAAGTCTGGGGAAGCTATGCCCAATTCGGCGGTGCGGCTGGTATAATGTTGACCGGCTTGACTTCAAGTACCAACTATACCTTTGATGTCAAAGCGCGCAACGGTGCTTTAATTGAGACTGGCTATGGCTCATCGGCAATACAGCGAACTACCGCCTTCCATGATGTGGGAGTGGTTGCGATTGTTCGACCCAACCTGACCGAAACGAAACGGGTACCGTTTACCCCAATTGATACCATTACTAATCTGGGCGACACGACCGAGAATATCCCGGTGATTGCGGTAATCAGCGGTCCCTACATAACCGAAGGCTTTAATACCGTCGGTAGTCTGCCGGCAGGCTGGACATCGGTAATCCTGAACGGAACTTACAACTGGGCAGTTGTGGCAAGCGGTAGTTTTCCGACTACCGTTCCGTACGAAGGAGCCGCTATGTTGACCTATCAGTCCTGGTCTGCCTCAAGCGGTTACTCAGCTCGATTGATATCACCGTCACTCAGTCTCGGCGCGACACCAGTGCCACTGACATTGAAATTCTGGATGGTGCACGATAATGGCTATGCCGGATATACCGACCGGGTAGTCGTTGAGTATTCAACCGATGGTGTGAACTTCAACCCGGTGGATTCTTTCATGCGCTATCAGAACGTAGCAGCGGCTTGGTTCGAACATACCGTTAATATGGGAATCCGCTCCGGCACGTTTTACTTAGGATTCCGCGCCGTTTCTAACTACGGTAATAATATGTACTGTGATTACGGAACCTTACTGGCACCAGTTTGGCGTGATTCGGTACTGGTAACCGTTGCCCCTGGATTTGACAAGGGCAAAGGACTCAGCTCGATGGCGCTTAATAATCCGACCGACAAGGAAGAACCTGCTTCCGGCTTAGATGTGAGCGCGGTTGCTACTTTCCGTCCCTGCACGCTCAATGTCGAAGGCAGTTATCCGTTCCTAACCTATACCGCATTGAGCACCGATATGAATTCGAGCAACAACCAAATGACCCGCACTTTTACGGTTTCACCGGCTACTTTGACTCTGGTCTCGCCGTCCAACGGCTCTTCGACCTTTAATCCAACCCCGACCTTTACCTGGAACGCCGTGCCGAATGTTACTCGCTATCGGATTGAAGTTGACAATACCCCTGGTTTCCCATCACCCGAATTTCTGGATTCGATGGTAACCGTTGCTTCAGCCACTCCAACGACACCACTTGCGGGTGGTCTTTACTACTGGCATGTTCGGGCGGAAAGACCTGGTACTCCTGACCCATACAGTGCAGCCTGGACGTTGACAATTAGTGCGCTGGCGGCTCCGACTCTAAATACCCCGCTTAATAACGATACCATCAATGCGACTCCGACCTTTAACTGGAATACCGTAAGCGGTGCTAATTTCTACCGGTTACAGATTGATACGGTAAATACATTCCCTACCCCGACCGTTGTAAATCAAGCCGGAAATTCCTATACCCCGGGTGCGAATATGCTGGATGACCACTACTACTGGCGAGTTGCGGCTTCAGCCGACGGTGGAACTACCTTTGGCGCTTATTCGACAATATACCAGTTCGAATTAGACGCCGCGATTCCAATTGCGCCCACTCTGGTCGCACCAGTTGATGGTGCAACCGGTGTCGCGATTACTCCAACCTTTAGCTGGAACCCAGTTACCTTCTTTGGTAAGGGTTCAGATGCAGCGTCGCTTGAACAGGATGCCTCTTTGATTCGTTATCGGATTCAAGTTTACACCGATACTTTGGGCACCGCAGTTGCGGATGATTCAACTTCGGCTACGACTTTAGTTTGCCCAGTAACCCTGGACAGCGGTACAACTTATTACTGGCATGCCCGCGCGGCGGATGCAGCTGGTAATGTAGGTCAATATTCTGGATACTTCGATTTCACCACGGTTATCTATACCCCACCCTCGGGTTGGGTTCCAATGAAGGATATTCTAGCTGAGCCTTCGACCAAGAAACCGAAATCGGGAACCTGTATGGCAGCACTCAATGGCGAAATCTACATCTTAAAAGCGAGCAATACGCAAGACTTTGCTAAATTCACGCCTGGTCCTAGTACTGGAGCCATGACACTACTTGATACGATTCCGAAAGGTCTAAAAGCGGATGGCGATGGCAAGAGACCGAAGAAGGGTGCTTCGATGGCATCTTACAATGACACTAAACTCTTCGTCCTGCGTGGCAATAACACTCCGGGCTTCTGGAAATACGTGGTTACGGCGGGACCGGGTGAAACCCTCGGCTGGAAAAAACTGACGAACATTCCGACCGGCGCCAAGAATCCGAAAGATGCTTCGGGCATGGTGGCAATTACCAAAGGTGGTAATGACTATATCTTCACGATGAAGGGTTCCAAGACCGATGAATTCTATCTCTATGACATTGCCGCTAATACCTGGGCACCGACCCCGACCAAACCGACGGCTGGCACCAGCACTAAGGTTGGTTATAAGAAGGGTTCCTGCCTGGCTTATGACGGCACTAACTACGTCTACATCCTGAAAGGTTCTTATGGCGATATGTTCCGCTACAGTGTGGCGAGCGATTCCTTTGTCCAATTGAAACAATTCAACTACAAAACTTTCATCAACCGACTCGGTAAGAAGAAGAAGGTGGGTGAAGGTTCGGGTATGGTTTACTACAACAACGACCTCTATCTCCTCAAAGGCGGCAATACTACCGAATTCTGGCGCTACCAGATAGTAGGTGATACTTACGTTCAGATGGATTCCTTGTGGGATGTTCCGCTCGGACCGACCGGCAAGAAAAAGGTCAAGGCGGGCGGCGGCTTAGCGACGCTGGCGAGCAATGGCTTCTATGCGGCAAAGGGTGCCAACACCCAAGAATTCTACTACCATGGATTACCGACCTTTGCCATCACTCTCAAACCGACTAACGACAGCAAAGCCGAAGGCGCGATGGGTAATAACATCGCAACCGGCAATTTCCGACTGACGATTGCGCCGAATCCAGCGATTAATCTGACCGCAGTGCACTATACCCTACCGAAAGCAGGACCGGTCAGCTTCAAACTCTATGATGTGACCGGTGCAACGGTAAGAACCTATGCCAATACGAATCCGACTAAAGACGGAGTATTCATGATTGACCTGTCTGCGTGCAACGCACAGGCAGATGCGAAAGCGTTACCATCGGGCGTCTACATCTTGCGATTCAATGCGGGTGAAATAAACGTCACGCGCAAACTCGTGCTACAGAAATAATCTGACGCAAACAATTAAGGGGGGACAAATGTCCCCCCTTTTTATTTTAGCAGAAATTAAACCGCTGAGACCGCAGAGAAGAAAAAAGAAATATTAACCACAGAGAGCACGGAGATAGCAGAGGGGAAGAAACCACGGAGGACACGGAAAACACAAAGAAGACTTTAACCGCAGAGACCACAGAGAAGAAGAAAGAAATTTAACCACAGATGCTACTCGAAGAGTCCACCCGAGTCGGGTCTTCCCCGAAAAGCGGGGGCGATTTGCCTCGACGAAGGGTCGATTCGACCGAGCATAACAAAATAAAAAAAACAATGAATACCACCAAAGCACGCAACCCGCAGGGTCATCCGAGCAAAACAAAGAAACCACGAAAGCACGAAGAAGACACGAAAACACGAAATGAAACAAACAAGGAATTGAATAGTTGCGAGGAGCAATTAAGAAAGCACGAAAAAGAATGTGACAATTTTGCGAGGTGAACACCGATAAAAATAAGGTGTAAAGATGTAGGGCAAGGCTTTAGCCTTGCGAAAGATGCAACCCTAAAGGGTTGCCCTACCGCCTTAAAAGCAATCGGGGAGAGGAATTCGGTATTAAAGGTTTAACTCACTCTTTATTCTTGACAATTTGCTTTGAAGAAATATTATATGGCTAATTGATAAGAAAAATAACAACCAAAGGATGGCGGCTGGTAGCAACGATAACCGGTATTCTTTTACTGGTTGCGACCATTCTGGCGCGCTGGTTATATAACCAGGTGGTCGTCAATAATTGGAGAATTCAAATCCTTTCTGGTTCAGCCGAGGGTGGCGAGATTTTCTCGTTTCCATTAATTTATCTTTTCCTTGGCGCAGTTAGCCTGGGGCTAATTATAATTTGGAAAAACCAGACACTGCGCCAAGCCTGGCTAAATCTGAAGCAGGACAAAAGATATTTGCGTAATTTTCTCCTTGCCGCCACCCTTTTCAGTCTGACCATGATTCCACTTTATCACTCGAACCAAGATTTTGTCACTTATTTAATAACCGGAACTTTCGGTATTTTCTTGTTGTTCTACGGTATTTACCCGGTATCCGGATGGGTCGCGAGATTCGTTTCCCGACTCTATCGTGTTCTGATTAACCTGCCAATCTTTTATTTCTTATTAATTTGTGCCGGGGTGGTTTTGATAATCACCAATCTGCTTTCCTTGATATGTTTTCAACACAAACCAATTGTTACGGATACGATTGCTCAACTTTTTCACGCCCGGATTTTTGCCCAAGGCAAGCTTTATCTGCCGGCACCGACATTTCCCGAGTTCTTTGATGTCGGACATGTCATTAGTAATAATGGACGGTGGTTTTCACAATATCCGCCCTGCCATCCAGCCCTTTTAGCGATTGGTGTGTTACTTGGGATGCCCTGGCTAATTAATCCGTTGCTGGGTGCCGGTGCGGTGATGGTCTTTTTCTATTTGGGCAAGGAGTTATACGATGATAAGACCGGACGGATTGCCGCGCTGCTCGGTACTGGCTCGCCGTTTCTATTATATATGTCCTCGGAATTTATGAATCACGCCAGCGCTTTATTATTTATCAGTCTTTTTGTTTGGTTCTTTTTCCGAATGGTGCGAAAGCAGAGTTTCCTTTCGGCTTTGCTTGCCGGAACTTTTCTGGGATTGGCGATAAATGTTCGACCCTATACCGCCTTAGCGATAGCAACACCGTTTATAGTCTATTCATGCTATTTACTCAGTCGTAACCTTCGTCGTCACTTACCCAGATTAAGCTTGATGGCAGGGGTAACTGCTTTATTCATTGGAATACTACTTTATTATAATTACTTAACCAATGGCAACCCGTTAATTTTTGGCTATTCAGCCCGTTGGGGTTCGGTTCATGACCTGGGTTTTGGACGCAGTGCCTGGGGTCCGGTTCATACGCCATTGCGCGGACTTTTATTTACTGCGATTGAACTTAATGCCCTGAACCGCTTCCTTTTTGATTGGTCAATTCCTTCGTTAGTATTCATCACTTTGCTTTTTGGGGCAAGCCGAGCCAAGCTGAAAGACTATTTACTTTTAGCGGTCAGTGCTGCGCCGGTGGTTGCCTATTTCTTTTACTGGTCGCACGGCATTTTATTTGGTCCGCGCTGGGAATATGAGACCCTGGGGGCTTTGGTCGTCCTGACCGCTCGGGGTATGCTGGCGTTACCCGATTTTATTCAGAACCAATTAAGATTGGCGGTGCCACGGGAAAAAGTTTTAAATGGACTTAAAATGTTGCTTGGGTTGTGCTTTATTTTCACCTTATTGATTCCAATCAATTCGCGCATGTCGACCTGGTATCCGAAGCATCTTCTAACTGTGCATGCTCCAATCATCGAACAAGCTAAAAAGCTACATTTAAAAAATGCGGTGGTAGTTACCGCCGAACCATTCTATCATTCCGCCTTTGGCGGCAATCAACTTGACCTGAAAGGCGAAGTGGTTTATGCGCGTGATTTAGGACCCCTGAAACCTTTGCTTCAAACAATTTATCCGGGCAGAAAATTCTTCCGGGCGACCAGTGATTCATTTTATGAAATCGAAGTTCCGGCTTATGCCGAATCGCCGCTTTATGAGGCACTTTGGGCACAGTCCGAGTTTACCCGGCAAATGACCAAAGTTAAATACCGGACACTTCTCTGGCCCGCGACCAGCGGCTGGGAACCATTTCGTTCGTTACTGGGGGATACTACGGTCAAAATTGTTCCGCAACGACAATTCAATATTGATATTTATGGCAGACTTGAATTGCTGGATGATTATTTGCCGGCAATCGTGTTCTGGATTTTCCAGGACCAGCAGCCGCACCTTCAAATTTTTTCGTATATGGACGATGGTCAGAGCTATATCGCGGCAGGTTATAAGTTTACTTTAAAATACATAACACCGAATAAAGTTGGCGCGGTTTACGAGATTGATAAGGTCAAGGGCGACGAAGAAATTAAACCGTGACATAATAGATTAACCCAGATAAACACAGATGCTACTCGAAGAGTCCACCCGAGTCGGGTCTTCCCCGAAAAGCGGGGGCGATTTGCCTCGACGAAGGGTCGATTCGACCGAGCATACCTGAAATAAAAAAAACAAGGAATACCACGAAAGCACGAAGAAGACACGAAAACACGAAATGAAACAAACAAGGAATTGAATAGTTGCGAGGAGCAATTAAGAAAGCACAAAAAAAATGAGACAATTTTGCGAGGTTAACACAGATAAACACAGAAGAAAACCACCGAGGACACAGCGATGTAGGGCAAGGCTTTAGCCTTGCATAAATAATAAGGCAACCCCCGAACCGACTCCCCAAGTTACTTAGGGGGCTACCCCCGAGGCTACTCCCGAGCCAACTCCCCAGCCAACTCCCGAAGCCGTTTCCCAGCTAACTTCCCAACCAATCCCCCAGCCCGCTCCCTAACCAACTTAGGAGGCGACTCCCGAAGCGACCCCCGAGGCTACTCCCCAAGCCACTTAGGGGGTCACCCCCTAGGTGATACCCCCTCTCAAGCACGAAATTACGGTAAACGATGGACTATTAAGAAGATAGAAGAAATTTTGCCTCAATTAAAAGGTTAGTTATAACTAACCTTCTCTCTGACCTAAAAATACCAAGATGAATATCCATACAATGCAGCGATTGCGGCTTCGGGAAAAAATCTTTTTGTTTGGGGGTCGAAAGATGAGGTTTTAGTTTATGACCTAGCAGGAAAGTACGTCAGTAAAATTAAATTACCAATAGCTGGCTACGGGTTTTCCCTTTCGTATTGTAACGGTATGCTCTGGGTTGCGGAGGATGCCGACGCTTCCACCGAGGGCGGGAATGGTTATTGGTATGGATTTAAGATTTGATATTTAAGAAATTACAAACTCTAACGGGGCAGAAAAATCTGCCCCGCTTTTAGTTTTAATTTAAAGATTCCGAAACTCACTCGTTAATTTTTGGTTTTATTAGCTCGTTAATGCGATGACGAGTCCGGTAAGGAATATCCCGCCTACCATGCCGCCGACCAGACCAGGACTAATTTTTACCGTTGCATCCGGTCCCAGCGATGGCGATGTCACACCGAATATAACCTTTAATCCAGAGATACCACCCATTTTGCCGGTGAATGAGTAATTAAAATAAGCCGCGGTCAGCAACCGAAAATAATAAGTTCTTAAACCAACCATTCCAATGCCAGCGCTTAGTGACAGTGCATCGTCTTTCATCTCATAGCCAGTAATTGGGTCATCCCAGGTGTAGCGGGTGATGCCGATGCCGGCTCCAGTAAAGGGGGCAAAATCACCTTTACCGATGACATAATTCAACAGCAAATCGAAAGCTAAGTCTCTTTCTTCGTATAGCCCACGCATTAAGCCTATCTGCATTAAAGTGAGTAATTGTTCAGTTTCAAAGCTAACCGCACAATTAAGATTAACCAGGTTTTTGGCAAGGACTGACGTACTGCTACCACTTCGATATTGTCTGGGCGTTTCGGAAAAAGGATGAAATAAATAGCCAGCGGTAAGAAAGATACTGGCATAAGGTTTGCGCGGATGCTTGATGCCCGGTTCGACTTCGGTTTGGATGACTTTTTCTGGTTCCACTGTTTCTTTATAAGTTTTTTTCTCGGAGATGGAGGTGGCGATTCGATCACACATTATCGGAAACTCTTCAAGCGGTGGTGTTTCAATTTTATCAGCAAGTTCTACGGTTGCCGAATTAACATCGATGTACTGATAAGAATGGAACATTTTTGAACCTATCCTCATGATGTTGCCAATAAGCGCTTTCGTTACACCGAACTTTTTGGCTAAATTCGAGGCATCAACGACGCTATAACACTTGGTTTCCGGCGGAAGTTCCATCACAGTAAATTTATAAGTCGCATTTAAAGCATCCTTGAGTAATTGGGTGGTGGTTCGGATAAGCGTGCTATCTACTCCCCGATTCTCGAAGTCACAAAGTAAGATTTTGGTTTGAGCTGCCCCGATCGAAATGACGGCGACAATCAGGGCGATGATTGTTAGTTTAGACATCTTACCTCCTTTGCTTGTTTTTAACATTTTTACCTAGAACTTATTAGTTGGTCTTATTACCTCCTTTTTTAAGATTAGCTCTTCCAGTGTGTTTCGCATCATGCTGGAACATAGGCCAGGAGGAATTGGCTAAATTATCCGTGGTTTTAAATGCATATAATCCATTCGACGTTCCAGCATAGACCGTATTATTATTACCAATAGTTGGGGCAGAAGTTGTATAATAATAACCCGAATTAAATTTCCAGTTTAGAGTACCATCAGGTTTAGCAGATATGAGATAATTATTAACTCCTACATAGATTGTCCCGATGTCACTGATTGCGGGTGAATTCCAGCCGTAAGAGTAACTTTCAAGGCTGCGACTCCAATTGATTTCTCCATCCGGACTGACCGAATAAAAATACTCGCCAACCCCACAATATAACATTCCGTTATCGCCGATTGAAACCGGTGACATATCGTGGTAATAATCTTCGTTGGTTAATTCAAGTTTCCATTTCAAAGTACCATCAACATTGATTGCATATAAATATGCACGAGTGGTAGTATAAATCGACCCGTCACTTCCGATGGCTAATGCCGTATTATGGTAATAGCTATATTCGAGTTCATAGCGCCATTTCAAAGAACCATCATCGTTAATCGCACATAAATAACTCTCGGTTTGGATGTAAATTGTGCTATTATCAATAACCGGCGCCGAATATGCTGAACCAGTCGTATAATTAAAAGGAAATTGCCATTTGATGCTACCATCGGTATCGAAAGCATAAAGGGTCGTTGATTTTCCGGTATAAATAGTACCATCGGCACCGATGGCTAAACCTTTTACGGAAACATCACCGTCAAATGTATATTGCCATTTTAAAGTGCCGTCCGAATTGATTGCATAGAGATAATAATCAGTTTCGAGATAAATCGTACCATCTTCGCCGATTGCCGGCGCGGAATAATAATATTCACATATAATCGCATATTGCCATTTCAAATTACCGGTTGAGTCAATAGCGTAAAGGTAATCGGATGAGGCGGTATATACCGTACCGTCATCGCTAATCGCCGGAGCTGACAGCGATGATGCACCTAATTGAAATTTCCATTTTAGTTCAGGAAATTCTACTTCAATTGTTGTTGTTAGATTTTTTTTGATGGTGAGAGTATCTTCCCATTCGAAATTCGATGGTTCGGTTAACTTTAGGTGATGGAGACCAGCGTAAAGGTCTTCAAACAGATGATTCGTAACGTAACCGGTGCTATCACCATCTAAATAAATCGCTGCTCCTGGTGGATTAGAATTAACCTGTAGGTTGCCAGTTTTGGTACAATTTAAAGCAACGACAATGATAAACCAAAACATGGTGATTCGGTTCATATTCCCTCTGTAGCTATTATGTCATAATTTACGATTTATGAATCATCAATCTTAACTTACTAATGCAGCTATCACTCCAGTAAGGAAGAACACTCCGAGACAACCCATTATGCAGGGTGATGGAGCTTTGATTGCCCCTTCCGAGCCAAAGGTCGGAGAACTAAGACCAAAATTAAGAGAAGCAGTATACATTGTCCCTAAATCTTGAGTAAATACCGCGGTTGCCTTTAAACCGGCAAGCACTCGGAAGTAATAGGTGCGGAAGATAATTACCCCACCACTAGCCGTGAGGGCAAGTCCATCACTTTCTTTAGAAGGCAGATGCCAGTCATCCGGGTCGAATGATATTTTGTGAACACCAATACCCCCGCCAATATAAGGAGAAATATCGTATTTGGAAAATAGCTTGTGTGCCAGGAGGTCAAAATAAATTTCCGTGTAGCGTTGTTTCCCCCGCCGTAAACCAATTAAGCCCTGAGTGAATAAATCGGGAGTTTCGTAGGTAACTGCGGCGTCAATTGTGAAGAGCTGCGACCCCGGGTTGTAAAAGAAATTGTTTAAAGGAAATGCATAGCCGGTCGTGAAGATAACCGAACTAAGTGGCGAGCGTGAGCGAGATGGCTTTTCTTCAATCTCGGTTATTTTACCCACTTCGGCAGTCCCAGCATATGGTTTCTTTTCTTTAATCGCCGAAGCTATCCGGTCGGTTGCTATATCCAAATCCTCAACCGAACTTATGGATGCCCGGTCGCTGAATTCAACATTTGCCGTATTGATGTCTATCAGTTTGTAAGAAATTATTAACTTGCTACCAATTTGAGTAATATTACCGATGACTGCTTTTTCAGCATTAAGGGCTTTCGACGTTGTGACCGCTTCGTCGATGGTATAACATTTCGTTCCCGGGGTTGGGCTAATAACTGAAAAAGTATCAAGATTACTCAAACGGTCTGTTAGTAGTGACGATGCCGCTTGTATGGTATTTGAGTCTACCCCAACCGGCTGAAAGTCAAATACCGCAAGTGTTTGCTTGGCTGGCAGTATTGAGAATGCCAATACGACCAATAATATTGTGTTTCTTATTTTATACATCTTGCCTCCCTTTTTATTATTTATTGAACATGTTGGGTAATGAAATTATTTATCACTTGAGTATATTCATTGCCCATTACATCGGGTATATCATCATGACCAGCATTTACTACCTCATGTGATTCGTATGGTTTTTGAGCTTTACCCAGAATATCAATTAGTACTTTGGCATGCCTTTCCGGCACCGCCGTCTCGTCTTTTCTACCATAAAGAATCAGAATTGGTGCATTTACTTTAGTAATTCTTTGCTCGTTATCAAAGTCGGCTTTCGCTACATAGCTGCCCGGAAAATTAAGGACGGTTCCCTCTTTCGTAACCGCGGAAACTGAAGCAATCGGTGCTTCCAGAATCAATGCCGGCGGATGCCGAATATCAGAAGCTAAATGGGTGGCAATAAAACTGCCTAACGACCAACCATAATAGATAATTTTGGTGGTGTCAACATCGGACCGAGAACGACAATAGTCTAAGGCAGCTTCGCCATCCGCATAACAAGCGGCAGCAGAAGGCGAGCCTTCGCTTTTGCCATAGCCTTGATAATCGAAAATGAAAACCTTATAGCCCATTTCCCATAAAAGTTCTACCCTGCCCCAGTATCGGTTGATGTTTTCACCTTTGCCGTGACAATAAATAATCGTTACCTGACTCTCGAAGCTATGCTCGGGCAAACCATCGGGCTTAACAAAAAAACCATAAATTTTGTTACCTTGCGAAATCAATGAATCAGGTTCGATTAAAAAGTCAGGAATAATAAATCGAACATGCCAGGAAGTATCCATATCGGCTGGCTGAAAATATTCAGTCACCTCGGTTGGTTCAAACAGAAAGGAATCAAGCGAAAAACAGGCGAGTAGCAAAAGTAACAGGCAGGGCAGAATAATAACAATGCGTTTATTCATACCAACCTCCTAAAAGATAGTTTAAGCCGAAGACAAAACCAAAAGCACCATGATTAGAGATTGGTATTTTATATTCAACTACTCTTGGTTTCGTGATTTCACTCGGAGCATACCATTTGGTCTCAAGCGTAATCGAAAGCTTTTTACTGATTCTCACTTCTTCACCGATAAAGGGGGCTAAAACGACAGTGGGCTTTTCAGCCAATTGATACATACTCTGTGTACCGAAATAGGTTAGAAAGCGGCTACCAAAGATGTAGCTGCCGGTAAGCTCAAGTTCCGGAAACACTCTTATATCTTTTCCTGGTTTACTGAATCCATAAATACCCGCACCTATTCCAACCGCTGGAATCCATTTCGTTTGTTTGAGGAAATGATAGGAAATACCGGCGTCCAAGCCAATATCGCCTAAGGCAAAAAGTAAAAGGTGACTGCCGCCATAGAGGTTAAGGTTATTATTTAAACCGTAACGATAGCGGATTACCGTATAAGGTAATGGTATATTGATTCCTGAGACATGAGTGACCGGACCACCACAAGATAAGGCAAATGCGGATTCTCCTTTTCGAATCGGTCGAATCGTCGTGACGGTGCCGCAACCAAGTATCATCAAAAAAGTGAGCAGCACTGAAACATTTATTACCCTCTGATTCATCATTACTCCTTGGTCAATTGATTATTAAAAGATAATATAAAAAGATTAGAACCTCCCTCGGAAGCGGAAATAACCTCATAATTAGCAATATTAATTATTTAAGGGATATTGTCAAGATAAATTTAATGAATTGATAAGATATTAAAATTATGGTAGGTACTGGGTTTTGATATTCTTGATTCCCCAGAAAATATTGGTTTTTACTCGCGCATCTAAATCATAGAATTTTTTCAACATGCGCCGAATTCTTTCCCGTTCACTTGACTTGGCATAAGGACACTGGTTGCGAACTGGTCTTAATCCATAAGTCTTTAGATATTTCTCGATTAGCGTTTTATCAAAGAAATAAAGTGGTCGGATGAAGTATAGTTTGCCTTGAAAGAAATCTTGTCGGGGGACCAAAGTTGCTGATTTTGAAGTGTAGAAAAGATTGAGCAGATAGGTTTCGATCACATCTTCAAGATGATGCGCCAAAGCAACTTTTTCAATTCCCTTTTCGCGAGCAATTTCAAATAATCTTTTTCTCCGTTCGCGCGAGCAGACAAAACAAGGATTGAGTTTTGACTCGTTAAGTTTTTTATTTACATTAATATTTTCAATAAGATAGGGGAGACCAAGTTTTTTAAATAACCGTTCGATTGGTTTAGTTTTCCAATTGGGAAAATTGGGATTGATATGGACCGCAATTAGTTCCCAGTTTTTATGGCGTCGGCGGTTATATTGGTCAAAAAGGTGGAGTAAGGTAATACTGTCCGCGCCACCCGAAACACCGATTAATACTTTTTCACCATCTTCTAACAGGCGATAATCTTCAACCGCTTTTTTAAACCAGCGGAATGAGGTTTTATTTAACCAGCCACTCATGTCAAACAAAGACTTTGGAGAGGTTTCCAACCGGGACTTTTAAGAAACTTTGAAGAGATTGATTTTTCAATCTTCTTTCTATCCGTGCATTTCCTGATTCAAGTCTCATATAAGTTTCGTCCAGCCCTTCTTGGATTGGATGCAGAAATGAAGGGCTGGGCTCGTCCAAGTCCCGGTTAAATATTTCTCTTCTTGTCTTATAAAGGTCTTGTCCGAGTCCCTGTTTATAATTTTATTTCTTTAAATTTAGCCAGTTGGTCAAAGAAGAGTTTTTGGATTTCAGATAGGCGTTCTTGGGATCTTGCCTCAAAACGTAAAACCAATACCGGTTGAGTATTAGAGGCTCGGACTAAACCCCAGCCGTCCGAAAAAACTACCCTGACACCATCAATGTCGATTGTTTCATATTGGGTACGGAAATAGTCTCGGATTGATTCAACGATTTTGAATTTGATTTCATCCGGGCAATCCACTCGGATTTCCGGGGTTGAATAATAATAAGGAATTTCGGCGACCAATTCGGACAATGGCTTACCGGCTTCGGATAGAATTTTTAATAAACGGACCGAAGCGAAAATTGCATCGTCATAGCCATAGTAATCATCGGCAAAGAACATATGCCCGGACATCTCACCGGCTAATAGCGCACCTTCTTCTTTCATCTTGGCTTTGATTAAGGAATGACCGGTTTTCCACATCATCGGTGTTCCGCCCAGCGACTTAATATATTCGATTAATCCTTGGGAACATTTAACTTCAAATACGATTTTGGCACCGGGATTCTTGCTGATTATATCTCGAGCAAATATTGCCAAAAGTTTATCACCATAAACAATATTGCCGTGGTCATCAATCGCACCAATTCGGTCACCATCGCCGTCATAGCCAATGCCAATATCAGCGTGCATTTCGGCAACCACGGCAATCAAATCTTTCATATATTTAGGAACGGTTGGGTCCGGCAAATGAGCCGGAAAATTACCATCCGGTTCGAGATTGATAAAAACCGGGTCAACCGGTAAATCGCTAAATAGTTTTTCTAATAAAACACCGACGGTTCCATTACCAGGGTCAAAAACAACCTTTAAACCACCTTTGATTTGGGCTTTGCTTTGAATCAGCTTGATGTAATCCGGAATTGGATTTAATCTCGATAGGTTACCCTTGCCGGTTATGAATTTCTTGGATTCGATAAGCTTACGCAGGTTTTGAATTGCTTCGCCGTAAATAGTGGTTTTGTCTAAGCCGACTTTAAACCCGTTGAACTCCTGGGGATTGTGACTGCCGGTAATCATTACTCCTGAATTTTTGTCATATCGGAAAAATGAGAAATAGAAGACCGGGGTTGGAATAACTCCTAAATCAAATACATTCATCCCAGTTGACAGCAAACCATCAATCAGGGCTTGGCGAATTCTATCGGTCGAAAGCCTGACATCACCGGCAATAACCGTTTCTGTTACTCCAGCCTTTTGGGTATAGGTGCCAAAGCCCTGACCAATTGAAAATACTACATCGTCGGTTAAATCTATATCGGCAATGCCTCTTATATCATATTCGCGAAAGATTAAGGGGTTCATAATGAATTAAGATTACTTAAGAGTTATGTTATGTCAAGAATTGAAAATGACTGAAAAAAAAGAGGGGAGAAAGTTCCTCCCCTCTTTCAATAAAAATTCTTCTTTATCTTTTCGTATTTCCTTCGATGATGATAGTTTTAGAATGAAGCGATATGAATTGACCGAAGACGAAGCTGACCAAGAAATCAATAGGGTCGTATTGAGTTTTAAACCTAACGTTTTCCAAATTGTACTTTGCGATTATATCATCGGTGGAGTTACTGCCGAGCGGAACCAATCCCCACAAAAGATAAAAGACTTTTTTGGTCGTGGTAAAGGCAACGGGGTCAGTCTCGGATGCCAACATAACTTTTTGTCCGACCGGAGCGATGAGCGAAACCGTGGCGCAACTACTAAATAGCAAGCAGAATAAGCAAATAAGAATTATTGGAACCCTTTTACGCATTAAAACCTCCTTTCGCTGATAAATATTTGAAACATTATATGTTGCAATATAACGGAAAATTTTAATTTGTCAATAATGATTATTAGTTATAAAGAAAGAACCTGTAAAGATTTTTTTGGCGTTCTTCTTCAGATAATTTTTCGTAATGGGAGAATTGCATCGAACTCGATGCGCGTCTTTAAGTTAATAACCGTAAAGCAGTAGCATAACCGAAAGTAGTCGCTAAGGGAACTAAAACTTTTATGATGCAGTACCCCTTTACCGCTATAAATGGGTTACCTTACTATCACGAGATTGATATCGGCAATTACGACTCCTAAGAATCATTATTCTTACTATTCTTTATTAAATTTATGTTGTGCTTTGTATCTGCTTCGAGTTTCTTTATAATTTGCCATTTCCTTCTTTTTATGCTATGCTTCTAAGGCAAATTGACTGTCTTATCAAATTTCAATGGTGTAGGTTTAACCGTATTGACTTTTAGGAAATAAGAGTTAAGCTGAATAAAATGGAATTCAAAATTGGTTATCAAAAATAAACAACCATTAAACGCACAAGCCTTTTTCATTACAGCTCTAATCTTTTTTAATTTACTATTTGCTAATAGCAATTACCAAGCCTTAAACGTAACGGCAAACTGGTTACTATCCTTTTATAAAAAATTCGTTTCCCCGCTTCAAGGAAGGGATATCTGTAATTTTTCTCCGACGTGTTCTCAATTTTCTCGACAAGCAATAAATGATTACGGATTTATTGCAGGATTAATCATGACTTCTGACCGTTTGCTACGTTGTAATCCATGGGCATGGCAGTATCTTGATTACTATTATCCTAATATAAAAGACGGAAGGATTTTTGACCCACCAGAAAATCATTATATCGCTTCTAGTTATACGGATAATTTGACTAGTAATAAGACTATTAATCTTAACTTGGGTGAAAAAAGCAAAAAGTTTTTACTTGAACCTGCTTTTGTGCAAAATTTTGCCGATTATTTGTTTAATTCTGGTGATTACGTAAGAGCAACTTCTGAGTATAAACGTTTGTGTTTCTTAACAACTGATGGTAGAGTTAAACTGTATGCCCAAATGATGATTGGGGAATCATATCTTGCCAATAGCGAATTCAAAAATGCCCTTACCGCTTTCTCTAGTATTAATGATTCAAGTTTATTAAATCTTAGGCAATATGCTCAAGCTCGAACTTACTTCAAAATGGCTGATTATAACCGAACCAGAGAAATTCTTACTATTTTTAAAAACACGAGCCTGACCCAGAAATCTAAAATTCTAATAGGCTGGTCTTATTTTAAAGAACGTAATTTCGCTTCGGGAGTTGCCAGTTTTGATGCTTTTGCTGGTGATTCTCAATTAAGGATACTTTTAAAATACAACGGTCGCAATCTTCCTAAGCGCAGTCGATTACTCAGCACCTGCTTCTCAACAATTCTTCCAGGTCTAGGTCAAATTTATTCAGAAAGGTTTGGCGATGGGTTCTACTCATTTCTTACTATAGCCACAACCGCTGCCGTTAGTTATTATTATTGGAAAAATGACGAATCCAAGATAAAATTTTCAGTCTTTTCGTTTCTTACAACCCTGTTCTGGGCTGGTAATATTTATGGTGCAAACATTGCAGCAAGAGACTACAATCAGTATCATACAAGAAATTATTTAGCAAAGATTGATGAAATTCTAAATCAAATTGATTTAAAACCGGTTTATAATTTTCTTTCGGTCCAGTGATGTTACTCATCATACCACTCCTTTCTGCTATTTCGCTTCTTAATTTCGCTGATTCGATTTATTGTACTAGCCATTTTTATGATGCGGCAACTGAATACGAACGTTTTCTTTATCATTTTCCCTCGGATTCTAATTTGAATTTTGCCCGGCACCAACTTGGACTATCTTATTTAAAAGCCAATGAACCAGACAAAGCAGAAAATATACTTCGCAAGATTATGAACTCGTCAAATTCCTATTCACGGCGTTCACAACTCAGTTTAGTTGAATATTTTCTCGAAAATTCCAAATACTCACAGGCGCAACTTGAACTTCAAGATTTGTTGCTTTTTACAAAAGACTCAAACGAGAACAGGCAATTGCATCGACTATTGGGTTGGATTGATTTAAAGGAGAATAATTTTTCACGAGCTGAAGAGCAGTTTGTTTTGGCTAAAGATTCACTTTTAGTTAAAGAGACTCAAAGTCTAAGGTGGCTACCCAGGAAAAATCCGCTTTTAGCGTTAGCCCTTTCAACTATCTTACCTGGAACTGGTGAAATTTATTCCGGTCATTATTGGATTGGTATCTCAGCTTTTCTAATCAATGCTGGGTCAATTGCTGCAATTGTTTATTCGGTAAATAGAAAAAATTATGTTGATATGGCATTAATCTTTTCGATTGTTTTTAGTCGTTTTTATATGGGTTCAAGGCAGAATGCCTATGATTTTGCTAATGATTATAATCAGGAGCTATATAATAAACAAATTGAACTTTTAAATCAACGTTACAATTTATTTGGTAATCACTAACCAGAATAAACAAAAGACAAAAACGCAGTTTTTTCAACTATTATTTGTTATACTAATATGATGGAATTGAGGGAAAGATTTTGGCACGTTCTTCTTCCGAGAGTTTTTTGTAATGAGAGAATTGCATTGAGCTCGATGCCCTACCCTGAGTTAACGACCGTAAAGCGGTAGTATATCCGAAAGTAGCCGCTAAGGGGACTAAAGCTTTTATAATGTGATGCCCTTTTACTGCCTCTAAATGAGTTACCTTACCATTACGAGCATTGATATCGGCAATGACACTGCCTAAGTAATCATCGGGCGTAACGACTTCTAAATCCATAATTGGTTCCATAAGGGCAGGTGCTGCTTTCGTAAATGCATCTCGGAATGCGATGCTGGCAGCGACCTTGAAATCTATCTCAGAAGAGTCAACTTCATGAAATGAACCATCCATGATATGTACCCGAAGATTGATTATCCGGTAACCAGCTAAAACACCGGATTCAAAGTTTTCTTCAATTCCTTGTCGGATTGAGGGAGTGAATTCTTTGGGAATTGTCCCTTCTTTGATTTCATTTATTATTTCGTTTCCTTTCGCAATCGGTTTTAATTTTAACATGACCACGCCGTAATGACCTCTGCCGCCAGTCTGGCGAACGAATCTGCCTTCAGCTGTGGCTTCAGTTGTAATTGTTTCCCGATAGGATACCTGAGGTTTACTAACCCGACAGGAAACACCAAACTCCCGTTTTAGACGGTCAATCAATATATCCAGATGGAGTTCACCCATTCCTGAGATTATCACTTGGTTTGTTTCAGGGTCGGTTTTCACTTTAAAGGTTGGGTCTTCGATTGCCAAGAGATCTAAAGATTGAGCCAGTTTTGGTTCATCGGCTTTGCTTTTGGGTTCAACTGCAATGAAGACAACCGGCTCAGGAAATTCCATCGGCTCAAATGCAATCGGATGGGCAATACTGGATATGGTGTAACCAGTCTTCACTTCCTTTAAACCGGTTATCGCGCCAATTTCACCAGCCAAAAGCATCTCAATTTCCTCTTTGCGATTAGAATGCAATAATAAGATTTTTTGTATTCGGACCTTTTCCATCAAAGGAACGATCAGTACCGTATCGCCTTGGCGAACTTTACCCGAATATATCCGGACATAAGACAAAAGACCGCGATGGGGGTCAGTGGCAATCTTAAAAATCAAACCAGATAAAGGTAGCTTGGGGTCAGCCGGACGTTTTTCCTCCGACTTGTGTTTGGGATGAATACCTGCCGCCGGTCGGGCTTCTAAAGGCGAAGGAAGATAATCAATAACCGCATCGAGCAATTTCTGGATTCCTTTATTCTTGAGGGCAGTGCCACAAAGCACGGGTACCAGTTTTATCGCTAAAGTACCTTTCCGTAAGGCACGTTTAATATCCGTCTCCGTGATAGTTTCACCGGCTAAATATTTTTTGAGTAGTTCTTCGTCATAATCCGAAATCGATTCGATTAATTTGTCGCGGTACTCTTTAACCAAATTCTTCATTTCATTCGGTATTTCGATTTGTTTGAATTCGGCACCAAGTGTTTCGTCATTCCAGATATAACCCTTTTCATTAATCAAATCGACCACACCTTTAAAATCATCCTCGCTGCCTAAAGGGAGTTGGATTGGCACTGGCTTTTGGGTAAATTTTTCTTCCATCATTCTAACCACTCGAAAGAAATCGGAACCGACCCGATCTAGTTTGTTGACAAAAGCAATTCGGGGCACATGATACTTATCCGCCTGATGCCAGACCGTTTCGGACTGAGGTTCCACGCCACCCACGCCGCAGAAAACAACAATTGCACCATCTAAAACTTTTAGCGACCGTTCGACTTCAATTGTAAAATCAACGTGTCCCGGGGTATCAACAATATTAATCCGGTACGGTTCTGCTGGAGGTTCTTTTGACCAATAGACCGTTGTCGCCGCCGCCGTTATGGTGATACCGCGCTCCTTTTCTTGTTCCATCCAGTCCATTGTGGCGGAACCTTCATCCACTTCACCCATTCGATGGATTTTGCCCGAATAGTAAAGAATTCGTTCGGTCGTGGTAGTTTTTCCAGCATCAATATGGGCAGCAATGCCGATATTCCGGATTTTTTCTAAATAAGATTCGGTTTTAGGTTCCTGGTTCATTGCGATTAAATGTTTGCTTTACGGCGGATAGGCAATGCCTTCAAGATAATTTTGACGATAAGCTAAGCTATAAGGAATTAAGTAGAAAAGAGTATTATAAAAACCTAAAGTAAGTGGTCTTGTGCAGGTTCGATAAATAATATGACCAAGGGCATAGAAACGATTCTTAAGCCAGGCCGGGTCGGTTGTAGGTATCATTGGGAAGTAATGCCTTTGGCTTGGTTCAATTTCACTATCCATTTTATTGGTTTTTAGCGGAGCAGGCGCATAAAATTTTATTTCTAAAAAATCTAAATCCAAACGGTCTATAATTTTAAAGGCGACGTCGAAGTTGAACTGACTGGCTGGATAATAAAGTAAGCTTAATTTTGCCCCGACAAGCATTCGTTCGGAATGGAGCATTTTAACTTGTCGGCGTTTCTCCCGTAAAACTCGTTGGGTATTCGATAACTCATTTTGAAATGGTTGCTTTTCACCGTTTAACACACCGGGAAATAAGGGTGGAAACCAATCCTCGTTCAAAAATATGATTCGAGTGCCGGCTTTAGCCAGTAATCGGATGAAGCCGGGGTGGTCAAAAAGTCGACGGCTTGCCCGAACCGTCCATTGTTTGCGATAATTCCAAGCATTGACAAAGAATTCATGGTAATAATCTGGATCTATCGCTATGTCTTCATCTAAAAGCGTGATATGTTTATAAGGTAACGAGATTACTTCTCCAATAACTTCGATCAGGTCCCGTTTTAAAATATTGTTGCCATAATAAAGGTTTTGCGAACAATGAGTTTTAAGTTGGAGTAAACAGAAACAGCCGATAATTGCTTGAAGGTATTGAGCCCGTTTATTGAAAAGATTATTCTTTTCGTTGAATACGTGATTGGGTGGAACATAACTCAATTGAGCACCAGCAATATATTGTTTTTTTAAGACGCCGTGAGATAAATCTTCTCTGATTTCAGAATAGGCATTTAAGATACTGCCGTTCACCATCGAGTCAATCCAATCCGGTAGGTGATTCTGCCAAGAAGTTGGCAGTGGTCCAAAGAGAACACTGCGTTTGCTTTTTTCCTTCAGTTGCTGAACTAATTCCAGCACGCGCTTTTCGTGTTCAAAAGTAGAGAATATTAAGGCAAGGTCAAAAGGGGTATCAAAAGAAATCGAATCAATTCTTTCATCTAAATAAAGTAACTCGTCAGATTTTGAAATCAAGCTGGCGAGCTGACAGATTTCAGTATTAGGTGCCATCAGTAAATTGGCTCCTTTCGGCGGGTAGCCCTTTATGAATCGCTCGTGGTCATTAGCTAAGGCAAGGGCAAGGAGTTTCATGACGTTATTTGTTGGATTGCTAATGATAAGATTCTCTTTTTGCCTAAGGAATAATTAATTTCCAGAAATATCAAGGTCGAATAAATCTTAAGATGTCATTGAAAAGGGTAAAGAAAATTAAAAGCAAGATGAGTGCCCAGCCGATATTTAATGCGATTTCGAGTTGTTTTTTGGTTAAGCGTTTTCGCTTGATAGCTTCGATAATAAAAATTAACACCCGACCGCCATCTAAAACCGGAATCGGGAATAGATTGACAACACAAAGATTTATCGAGAGTAACGCCCAAAGGGCTAAGAAATATTCAGCACCCCAACTGGCGCCTTCATAAGTTATCTTAGCGACCATAATTGGACCACCGATTGCCTTTCGCGAAATTTTGCCGGTGATAACTTTATAAATAACAACGAATGTCTGAGTAACAACATCGATGCACCGTTTACCGGCTTCAGCCAACGAGCTAAACAGCGAGAGTGATTTCTTGGGCAGCGCTACCCAGATGCCAATCTGACCTATCTTTTCACCGGAAAGTTCATCAGTAACTAATTCGGGGACAACTGAATCTTGAAAAATCGAATTTTTCCTCTGCCATTGAATGAAGACCTTTTTGCCGGCCGAGATACGAATCGCTTGAACGAAATCTTCCCAGTCGGAAACTTGATGCTCCGCCACCAGTCTAATTTCATCGGTGGGCTTTAATCCGGCTCGGGAGGCAGGTCCGCCGCGTTTTACTCGACCGATTATCGGCCGGACAAAAGGAATCAGCGTTATACTATCGGATTGAACTAAAAAGGGTATCGTGTATACGGCGGTATTACGTAGCACTTTAATATCTATTGAATCACCCAGACTTTGAGTCAAAATATCCTCGAATTCAGTGAATGTCGTTATTGAGTCATTATCAATGCCAAGGATTAAATCACCTTTTTTAAGCCCGGATTTTTCCTCCCAGGAATTTGGCAGTACATTAACTCGGGGCTCGACGTATCTAATACCAAAGTTCAAAAAAAGAATTAAAGTAAGGATGAAGGCTAAAATAAAATTCGAGATTGGTCCGGCAATTACCACGGCGACTTTCTTCCAAGTGGGTTGAGTTAGAAACCCGCCTTCGACTTCCGTCTCTTCACCTAACATTTTAATATAACCCCCTAATGGAATTATGGATAACTGATAGACCGTACCCCTTATTTTCTTTTTAATCAAAGCTGGACCAAAACCAACCGAGAATGTTTCAACCGGCACACCGGATGACTTAGCGACTATAAGATGACCAAATTCATGAATAATGATTAAAACGGCAATGACAATTACTACCGATACGATATTGGGAATCATGATTGCTCCTTGCTAATCAGTTTAATTGCATAATTTCTTGCCCACTTATCAACCGAAATCAATTGCGCTAAATTTAAAGGTCGCTTCGGCTGATGCGCGGCTAAAGTTTTAGCAATGATTTTCGGAATATGCGCAAAATTAAGTTTTTGACTAAGGAATGCTTCGACCGCTATTTCGTTGGCAGCATTGAGCACACAGGGATAGCCGTTATCCTTTTGAATCGCCTGATCGGCGAGTTTTAAGCAAGGGAATTTCTTAAGGTCAGGACGAAAAAAATCAAAATTGCGTAATTTGGAAAAATCGAGGAAGGCAGTAAGGGATGGTAAACGCTCGGGAAAAGTTAAGGCATATTGAATCGGTAATCGCATATCGGGCACGGCAAGTTGCGCTAAGATTGAGCCATCTAAGAATTCGACCATCGAGTGGATTAACGATTGGGGATGAATTAAAACTTCGACTTTCTGAGGGGAAAAATTCCAGAACCGAACGGTCTCAATTACTTCCAGCCCTTTGTTCATTAGGGTGGCAGAGTCAATCGTAATCTTTTTGCCCATTTGCCAAATGGGATGTCGTAGTGCATCCGAGAGTTTAACGTTCTTTAAACTTTTGCGCTGAAGGAAAGGACCACCTGAAGCGGTAAGAATAACCTTTTTTACTTCGGTTAATTTGCTACCATTCAGACATTGGTGTAAGGCAACTTGTTCCGAATCAATCGGCAAAATTTCGGTATTATACAAGCGGGATTTTTCCATAATTATTTTGCCGAAGCTGACGAGGATTTCTTTAGTGGCAAGGGCGATACGTTTTCTTTTTTCAATAGCGGCAAGAGTAGGAAAAACGCCAGCTAGACCCGACATCGCCATGACAACAATGTCAACTTCAGGTTGGATTGAGGCTTCAATCAAACCATCGATTCCGGCTAAAACGGAAATTTTAATCGCACCAAGCTTCTTTCGTAAATTACTCAACTGCCCATTATCGCCGGTAATGACGAGCTTGGGACGAAATCGTTTGGCTTGTTTGACTAATAAATCAAGGTTAGAGCGAGCAGCTAGGGCAAAAACTTGAAAATCTTTTTTTCGATGCTCAATGACTTCAAGGGTTGCCCGACCAATTGAACCGGTTGAACCTAAAACTACCACTTTTTTCATGTTTGGATTTTACTGTTTTTGGATTAATCGTTCAACTAACCTTAAGTCCTCTCGATTGGTGATTTTAATATTGGCGTTGCTGCCGGGCAAGACTTGGACGGCTACCCCAAGCCGTTCGACCAAAGCCGAATCATCGGTTGCGTAGAATTTGTCCTTCCATGCTTTTTGGTAAGCTTTTTTAACTAACTCGATTTCGTAGAATTGGGGTGTTTGAATCAGATAGAGGTTAGAACGTTCAAGCGTTTTTAATATTTTATTATCTTTAGCTTCTTTTATGGTGTCGGTTATGGGTATTGCACAAATGACCGCTTGGTAAGTTCGACAAAGCGCAAAACCCTGAGCCAGGATTTTGGTTTCGAACAATGGGCGAACCCCGTCGTGAATCGCGATAAAACCTTTTGCCTGGGCGGGTAAGGCTTGTAAGCCGTTCCAAACTGAATCCTGACGTTCCGCCCCTCCGCTCACCACCGCCCGTATCTTTTTTATTTCGTTCAGCTCAATCAGAGTTTCCATATAATTAATTTTAGGTTCATTAACCACCAGAATAATCTGGTCGATGCAGCGGCAGCGCACAAATGCTTCAACCACATGTTGAACAACTGGTTTTCCATCGAGTAGGAAAAATTGCTTGGTCCCACCAAAACGTTCGCCTTTACCCGCCGCAACAATCAGACCAAAATTCATTTTTCGGCTGTCCTCAATTCGTCTTCCTTTGCTCTATCGCGACTTTAGGTTGGGACAAAAATTCATATTCAACAATTTTATAGTGGACTACTTGTAGTAGTTAATTTTCATTGCGTCCCGAACTAGTGCCATCGTCTTTTTGGCTTCTTCGTGGGCACGCTTAGTTCCCTGGAGAAGAATCTGAGTCACCGAATCGGGGTCTGTTTCGTATTTTTTTCTTCTTTCCCGGATTGGATCGAGTAACTCATTGATGGCGGCAACTAAAGTTTTCTTGCAAGGAACACAACCAATCGTTCCGGCTCGGCAATTTTTCTCTAATTCGGGAATAAATTTGACGTTAAATGCTTTTTGATAAGTAAATACATTGCATACCTCCGGATGACCGGGGTCATTGGCATGAATTCGGGCAGGGTCGGTGACCGCGGTATTCACCCGTTTTGCTACAACTTCAGGCGAGTCAGACAGATAGATGCAATTGCCCAAACTCTTGCTCATTTTAGCATTACCATCGAGTCCGACTAAACGTGGTATTGAGCCGACTAAAGCTTCGGGTTCAACTAAAACTGGAGCATAAAGTTCATTAAAACGACGCACAATTTTACGAGTTAATTCAATATGAGGCACCTGGTCGGCACCGACTGGAACTAAATTAGCTCGACAGAAAGTTATATCCGCGGCTTGGCTTACCGGATAACCAAGAAAGCCGTAGGTCATTCCTTTAGCATCGTAACCATACTGTTTTGCCTCAGACTTTATGGTTGGGTTATAGCGGAGTATTGATACCGGCACGAACATTGAATAAAAGATAGTTAACTCAGCAATCTCGGGAACCTGGCTCTGGATAAAAATAGTAGCCAAATTTGGGTCGATACCAACCCCGAGGTAATCAAGGCAAACATTAAAAACGTCTTCTTTTAATCTCTCAGGGTGGTCAAAATTGGTGGTTAGGGCTTGAATATCAGCGATGATGATGAATTCGTCATATTCAGTCTGAAGTTTAACCCGGTTGGCTAAAGAACCGACATAATGACCAAGATGCAATGGACCGGTTGGTCGATCACCGGTCAAAATTCGCTTCTTTTGCATTACCTATTTTAGGTTGAATCAATGAAAAGTCAAGAGAATGAGTATCTCACTTAATCAGAATAACTTGACAAACTGGGAGACATTGCTAACATACAGGGAGAAAGGAGTAAAATGACGAAATGGGAATATAAGTTGCATATTATTGAATGCCATCTCAGTCCGATTCTCAAGTTAGCCCGCTGGGGGACCGAGACCCCTGAAGGTCCGGTTAAAGATTTTGATAAAGTCCAAGCTTACATTAATAAGTTAGGTGAAGAATCTTGGGAGTTAATATCCGCCGTTAACGGTTCCGACCATAATGGAGTGATAACCAAAGCACTTCTTTTCTTTCGTCGACCGAAAGCCTAACTAAAGGAGGGATATGAAATGGTTTGATTTTGTCGTCCTCGGCATAATCCTGCTGGTGATAATTTTGCAAACTATCCGTGCGGGTAAGGGGATGGGGTTAATTCTTTTGGAAGCAGTCGGATTGCTTGGTTGTGCAAAATTAACCCTTTCGGTTTATGAAAGGGTCAGCCAAGCCGTTTCAATTTCTCAACCGCTGGCACTGGGCGGAATTTTCGTGATTAGCGTAATAATTTGGATAATTGTTGCGGCAATTCTCAATAATTTAACTCAGTGGTCTTGGGGGCAATTCGACTCATTTTTGGGCTTCATTTTCGGTATCGTTTGTGCCTGGACGGTTGGGCATATGTTTCTACGTTTTCTGATTTTACTTTATGGTCCGGAAAGTACTACGGCAAGTTTGATTATCGAGTCGCCGGTAACCAAAGAGATACTGTATTTCAAAACTTTCACGGCTTTATTCAACCTTTTAAATAGTGCCCGAATTGGACAAGAAGATACAACCCCGGAAAAGGTATTAGAAAGAAGATAAAACAGGAGTTAATTCAGTTTTCCGTCTGACCACTTGAGAAATTCCATTTCACCGATACAAAGGCATTCGGCGATTGTTTTCGCTATTTTTATATTATTCCAATCTAATAAGATTAGCGGTCAGGTCATGGTGAATCCGGTAATCAAACTAAGCCGAGCCGTAGATATTAACAATCAAGATATTTCGGGGGATGGTCAAGCTGGTGAGGTGGTGAGAAAATTAGACAAACCGATAATTGTTCAGGTAACCGATGAGCAGGGAAAACCGTTAGCCGGTGTTTTGGTCCGGTTCTCCATTCTGAGTGAACCGCGCGATAACATTTACGCTAACCAACATTTAAAAATACTGAAAACCGATGTCTTGACCAATGAGGTTGGTTATGCCAAGTCCGAAGTGATTTTAGGAAAAACTACTGGTGAATATCAGATTGTAGCCGAGAGCGGTAATGAAAAAATTACTTTTTCTTTTACCGGACTTGTCCGACGCTGGTTTCTTTTTTTAATTTTTGGTCTCAGCGCCGGTCTTTGTTTCTTTTTATTTGGGCTTTATTACGGTACGAAAGGCTTAAAAAGAATTGCCGGAAATCGTTTGCGTGACGTTCTGTTCAATCTAACCCACAACCGATTCTTAGGGGTTTTCGTCGGGATTGGTGCGACCGTGATATTACAGTCATCAACCGCTACAACCATTCTTTTGGTAGTTTTTGCCTCATCCGGGATTTTGGGTTTAGGTCAATCCTTAGGCGTAATCCTCGGTGCCGATATCGGAACGACTCTGACGGCGCAAATTTTATCTTTACAAATTTTTGATTATGCGATTTTACTCGTTATTATTGGTTTCGTTCTTATGCATTCCTTTCCCAAAACAAAGGATTTGGGACAGACGATTTTTGGTTTTGGCTTGGTCTTTTTCTCGATTAAAATGGTTTTTGAAACTTCTCAACCATTAAAATACTTCCCGGCGCTACAAAAGTTTCTGGTTGCTTTTGGGACATTACCCTGGTTAGACATTATAATGGCGATGCTTTTCACTTTCCTGGTCCGTTCTTCCGCCGCCACGATTGGTATTGCGGTTGGATTGGCGTTTGCCGGTTTAATGAATCTCAATTCAGCGATTCCAATTATATTAGGGGCAAATCTGGGCACGAGTTTTTCTACCTTACTGGCGGGTTATCGGTCAGACAACGCAGAAGCAAAAAGAGTTGCCGCAGCTCACACAATATTTAAACTTATTATTGTCGTAATTCTTTATCCCTTTCTTCAACCCTTGGCTCATCTTATTGCTCATACTGCCGGCAGTTTACCCAGGCAAATCGCTAATGGGCATACTTTAATTAATGTTTTTGCCTGTATTCTTTTCCTGCCTTTGCTTACCCCTTATAAGAAGCTTTTGAATAAATTAATTCCCGAGACGGCAGGGGTTAAAGGCAGCCCCAAATATCTTTCGCCTACTTTGCTTGATACGCCGGCAGTCGCTTTAGCCCAGGCAGCGCGAGAAGTGATGAGAATGGACGATATTGTTTTTGAAATGTATAAGCAAACCCTGGATTCCTTTTTACACAATAATAAGGAATTACGAAAAGATATTGTAGCCCGAGACAACACGGTCGATTCGTTAGAAGAATCGATTACTGCTTATTTAACTCAAATTTCACAAAGCGAAATTACACCCGAGCTTTCTAAAAAATGTTCAGCCCTGCTCTATGTCGTCGATGACCTTGAACATATTGGAGACGTCGTTTCCAAAACTCTCACTGATTATATAAAAAAGAAGATTGATTTTAATCTGTCATTCTCGGATGAAGGATTAGTCGAAATTTCCCAATTCCATGCCGAGGTTTCAGAAACAATTAATCTTTCGTTGTCCGCCCTATCCGGTTGGGATAAGAAACTTGCCATGCAAGCCTTAAAACGCCGAGAAACCGGGAATCAGCGACTACAAGAATTACATAATCGTCATTTGGAGTGATTAGCTAAGGGGCTAAAAGAGAGCATCGATACCAGCACAATTCATTTAGATTTCATTAATGATTTGGGGCGGTGTAACTACCACGCTTCAAAAATAGGTCAATCAATCTTAGAAGCTACAAGTAAATGAAGAACCGGGGAAAAGCCAATCATAATGAAAATAAATTGTTTGGCACGGTAATTCTGTTATTCGTCATATCAAATACTTTGGTTTCTTGTTTTAAAGGTGAACGAGTCGAATATTATATAGTCAAAATTGATAGTATTTCAGCACCAGATACAGTATCAATGAGAGATACATTAACCATAAAACTCTGGGCGATAATTGGCTATAATACTTCTTATCGTTTTTCACTTTTCGAGGCAAAAAGAACTATAAATCAACTGGATTTGACGGTTTGGGGAAAACATTTAATAGATGCTATCTCGTTACAAGTGGTTGTAGATTGGCGAGGAAAAGAATATGATATTTATCCAGTATATTCGCCCTTATTAACCATTAAGATTCATCAACCAGATGGTTCAATCCTGCAAGATACAGTTTATGTTAAAGGAATTAAATGAGAGAAAACAACTTTGATCATTTAATTCAGCGCTGTAATCAAAAAGAATATATTTTTTCGAAATTCAAGACCTGATCCCTTGTTTCGCTTGAAAAGTATTCCTTGACAATCAATCAAATCGGATTAAATTGGTTTTAAGGAGAATCAATATGATGCTAAGGATTAGAGTAATAATATTTGTAGGCTTTTCGGATTATGCCTAAAATAATCCGAAAGGAGGCAATTATGAAACTTTCAACCATTATCCGTAATTTTTTCACGAAACACGCATCACGGACACGAATGGCGACTTTCCTCCTCACCGCTGTCTTCTCCCTGCTTCCTGCTTTTTTATTTGCCCAAATGGAATGGATTTGTGCAACTGATTCGGCGGGATGGTTGCCAAGAGGCGGATATACTTCTGTCGTCTTTGATAATAAAATCTGGGTAATTGGAGGTTATGATACTATTCTAAGAAATGATGTTTGGTATTCTATAGATGGAATGAATTGGCTTTGCGCAACCGATTCAGCCGAATGGTCGCCAAGAACTGGGCATGCGTCTGTTGTCTTTGATAATAAGATTTGGGTGCTCGGCGGATGCAGTGTGAATCATACTACTGGAGATAACGATGTATGGTTTTCAACTGATGGTGTGAATTGGACCTGTGCTACCGATTCGGCTGAATGGTTTCGTCGTGGGGCTCATACAGCCGTCATCTTCAATAACAATATTTGGGTAATTGGTGGAACTTTTGGCTATCCTCCCTTGATCCATTTTTATAATGATGTTTGGTTTTCGACAAATGGTGTGAACTGGTATTGTGCAACTGATTCAAGCGAGTGGTCCCCAAGAGATGGTCAAACATCGGTAGTCTTTGATAATAAAATCTGGATTCTTGGTGGGTATTATTTTCATGAGGATAATGACACTATTCCAGTTTTTCTTTTATATAACGATGTTTGGAATTCAACCGATGGGGCAAACTGGATTTGTGCCACCGATTCGGCTGAATGGTCAAAAAGAGATGGCCACACTATGGTTTCGTTTAATAATAAAATGTGGATAATGGGGGGAATGGATTCTAGTTACAGAAACGATGTATGGTATTCGGGTAATGGTGTAAACTGGATTCGAGCGACCGATTCAGCCGGTTGGTCGGCAAGGGTTGGTCACAAATCAGTTGTCTTCAATGGAAAAATTTGGATTACCGGTGGATATCATATGCCTTATTATTTTAACGATGTCTGGTATTCTACTGGTCTTGGGATTGAAGAGGAATCCACCAAACTTGACGCTGAACCCTTAACGCCAGAAATCTATCCGAATCCAGCAAGGTCATTTCTTGCTATCCGCTTACCGCCAACCGCTTACCGCTCAACACTAAAACTATTTGACATTTCAGGAAAGTTGATAAAAGTAGTAAACAAGGTCACAAGTGCACAAGAGCACAAGCAAGAAGTGAGAATTTCACTGAAAGGAATAAATCAAGGTATTTACTTCTTGAAACTTGGAACCGAAGTCAAAAAGTTCCTCGTCGTGAAATAGGGGTCAGTCCCCGAGCTTACTCCCCAAGCTGCTTAGGGGGCTACCCCCGAGTCCACTCCCGAACCAACTCCCCAGCCAACTCCCGAAGCTGCTCCCCAGGTTGTCCCCGAAGCCGCCTCCCAACCCGCTCCCTAACCAACCCCCTAACCAACTTAGGAAGCGACTCCGGAAGCAACCTCCGAGGCTACTCCCCAAGCCGCCTACGGGGTACGGGGTCACCCCCTAGGTGATACCCCCTACCAAGCACGAAATTATGGTAATCGTTTGGCAATGCTCGACTTAGAAGAAATTTTACCTTGATTTTTATATGCCTATTAGGCATAATAAAGTATGCTCAAAAGCACACCTTTAGGAAAGGAGATTGGTCAACTTTTAAGAAAAGTTCGTGAAAAATCTAGATTATCCCAAATCGAAGTTACTGAAAGAATCGGGCTATCTTCAAAATCTGGACAAGGCTATATTTCCCGTTTAGAAAAAGGTAGGGTAAAGAATCCACCACTACACACAATCCTTCAATACTTAAGAACCTGTGGTGGATCATGGGTGGAATTTTTAAAAGAGCTGGATATAATTGACTTTAAGCTGAGACACGAAAACCTGTCTGCGTGCGGGCCTGCCTACCGCTCCCGCGGAGCAGGCAGGCCCGCACAGGCAGAGATGATTGCTCAAGTCCATCCCCCGCCAACCGAAAGAAAGATTCAGAGGGATGCGATGAAATATGAGATAAATATTGAATTCCCATCGAAAGAAAAGGAAGAGATTGATTTTGACCGATTGAAGAAACAGATTAAGGAAAAAGTTTTAGTACTACTGACTAAGAATCAAATAGGGGAGAGTCAATTCGATTCTTACCAGAAGTTTGCCTTAGAGTATTTTGGCTTTTTAGCGGCTTTAAATAAAGCGGGTATGAAAGTAACCACCGAAAAGTGGCAAAGAGCTGGATTAAAAATTAAGGGAATTAGGCATATAAACGGACCAAAGTAGTTAAATATTTAGCTAAAATTTCAAATAAGTCAACACTCTTCTGATGATTAAATCGCCATTCCAGTTCTTTTAAGTAAAACAAAAACTTTTG
>Ga0315274_10001132_pt1 | contig 41356 bp, 30 predicted proteins | sample YL17G02_20_MG_FD_203700 | JGI IMG/M metagenome (GOLD analysis project Ga0315274, IMG submission 203700) | Sediment microbial communities from Yellowstone Lake, YNP, Wyoming, USA - YL17G02_20 | ecosystem: Environmental > Aquatic > Freshwater > Lake > Sediment | place: USA: Wyoming | collected...
AATTATAGAGTATTTTAGTCGATTACACGCAAAAAAGAGGAGGTATAGGCAAAAAAGAAAGAGTGTAAAACAAAAAAATCGTGTTAGACAGGCGTACATAATATGGTGACGGTCGTCTGGTGCGTTGGCAGGCGAATCCACACCCGGCATTGTGTGATGGATGCGTGTCGAATCACGAGAAGTTGGTTTTTGGCTTGTAGCCAAAAAGAAGAAGAAGATTTACTTATTGTGGAAAGGAGGTGGGGCTGATACGGTAAACTTAAGCCGGTCGTTGTTATGCCTGAGGCAGCGATACGGCGGTTTGTTATTTTCAGGCAGAATGGCTGGTGTTAATGTCAAAGGTTCTCAAGACATTAATATCTGGTAAGGTGTAATGTGGGAAAATTTTATATAGGAGGACGTAAAATGAAGATCTTTAAGTTACTTTTAATGTTTTTGTTTTTAGCTGCGGTTTCGTCAGTCGGCTATGCCTCTTCTGCTACTTGTACCGAGACCTTCACTGGTCCTAAGGCCTTTGATGCGTATGCCTGGGTTGTCGAGGCACAAGGTGACCCCCACTTCAATGGCCAGGGCCAATGGGTGGTGAACAACGACGAGGCAATCTGGAGATATGTCAACGACGGCGATTTCGTAATGGATGTCACTTTCAGCAGCGTTTATATGGGAGCCGGCGGCCTGAAGAGAGCTAAATGGAACAATTTTACGAGTGAAGTCTATGATGAAATAACCACTGACTCCATAACCATAGCTTTCGGCTGTGACAACCTGACGACCGATGTCTGGCTGTGGGTCGACAAGTATGTTAACGGTGTCCCCACCAATCTCTACGAGGCAAACCTTGGAACGGTAACCTCGGCGAGATGGAAGCTGGAGTGGGTTGAGTCATCAAAGAAGTACATATTTTCCCAGTCAAAAAATGGCGGGGCGCTGTCCAGTCCTGTAGAGTATACAGGCTTTAGGGCCTCAACGCCGCAGAGACGTCAAAACTTCTGGTGTACTTCGGAGACGACTGGCACTAATGACCCCAATATTTATTTTGATAGTTACGTGATGACCGATAGCACAACGTTCACGCCGGGCACGATTATTCGCGCCAGGCAGATGCCCGACAGCCCAAGCCCTTATTCGATGAGGGACTGGAAGCAGGTTGCTACCAATTATGACGGATTTGTCTTTGACTTTACCAAGACCGGCACCTATCTGCCTCTGATTACGTGGGATACGAGGAAGATTAATTTTAACCAGAATAGCTTCAGCCAGTCATCCTATGTCGGCACAACGCCGAGCGACCAGGAGGCAATTGGCTGCATAGCATCAGTAGTCGGTGCTTCTCTGTCTGGGATTGATAAAAGTAACCAGGGCGGCCAAAACTACGTTGTCCAGTGCAAGAACTGGTATTGCAAGGCCAATGGAAGTAACTTGGTACTGAATGGCCCGACCGATCTCACTGACTGCGAGTTTGGCTATGTGATTTTCCCGAGCATCTTGTTCATCGAGCTTGTGGACCTGTATCCGAACGTCACTGATACCACCGGCGACCCCAACATGAGCGCCATAATGCACATAATCGCCGACAGGTGGTATGATGCCTCTGTCGCTATGGGCGGAAAACTCAGCCCGTACACTGTTCCGAAATACAACTCTGCCGGATTTTTCTTTGATACAATGCAACCCTATTATTGGACCCCGCCTGACTACTGGACATGCCCGGGCTCTGCGTCCGGTATTGCCTGGATAGAATACATGGCTTACACCAGGTGGGGTGACCCGAACCATCTGACTGCTGCGGATTGGGCAATTAAGTCCATCTCAGACGAAACCGGCAACCCGTATCATGAGACCATGAGCGGCTATGGTGCCTATACCGCTGCACGTATGAATGCCGAACTCGGGCGCACTTACAACCTCGCCAAGATAGTTAACTGGGCCTTTGGAACATGTAGCATGGAGGGCGTCGAGGCTAACGCCAACTGGGGCGGCTATACTTGTGACGGCCTGGTAGGCAGTTTTGTTGACGATGGCGGTTATGCCTTTGCTATGGGTACCTACGAGATGGCAGGTGAGATGGTGCCTCTGGTGCGTTACGATGACCGTTACGCTGCGGATGTCGGCAGGTTTATGCTGAATCTGGCAAACGCTGCCCGGTACTACTATGGCAACGGCCTGCCTGCATTGAACCAGGACAGCGAGGATTGGATAACGACCTACGATGCGAGTAATTGTATGGCCTATGAGGGGCTGCGGAAAACGAGAGGCGGTATAACCCCGCTTGCTACCGGCGATTTGCAACCTGATAGGTACGTGCACCAGACTGGCGTGACCAACCTCGGCCTGTACGGCGGCTCACACGTGGGTGTCCTCGGAGGACTCGTTGCGACAACAAATGTCTCGATGATACTGCAGCTTGACGCTCTTGCGACGGATTACTTCCACGCTACTGCTTATCCGACCTATCTGTATTACAACCCATACGGCAGCAATCAGAGTGTGAATATTAACGTAGGTGCAAGCAGTGTGGACCTGTATGATGCAGTTTCAGAGGGCTTCCTGGCGACCAACGTAAGTGGCGCTACTTCCTTTACGCTCAATGCCAACTCTGCGGCCCTTGTTGTGCTTGCGCCAGCTGGTGGAACTCAAACTACGGTAGGTACAAAGAAACTTATTAACGGGGTAGTCGTGGACTATCTCTATCCTTCCTGGCCTGGACCGGGCAAGGCAACTAATCCAAGTCCTTCGCACCAGGCAACAGGCGTGAGCATAACCGCTGACCTCAGCTGGACCGCCGGCTCTGGTGCAACCTCGCACGATGTCTATTTCGGAACCACAAGTCCGGGAACGTTCCGAGGCAATCAGGCAGGAACAACTTATGACACCGGAACAATGATCAACGATACGACTTACTACTGGCGTATTGATGAGAAGAACCCTGGCGGTACAACAACCGGCGATGTCTGGAACTTCAAGACTGTGCTTGGGCCTCTGTTTGCGGACGGCTTCGAGAGTGGTAACTTCACCACTGGCGGCTGGACGGTAGCGGGCAGTCCCACTGTTTCGACTGCGGCAGCATATACAGGCACCTATGGCGCACGAATTCCAGGGAGTAGTTCAGCAAACTCGATAACAAAAAGCAAAAGCACCGTAGGCTATACTACAATCCATGTCAAATATGACCGAAAGGTCACCAATACGGCTGTAACCCTGATTGTGGATTGGTCGACAGATGGCAGTAGCTGGAATACTCTTGAAACAGTAGCCACTACCACATGGGCATCCAAGGATTTCACTTGTGCCTCTGGCGCCAACAATAATGCCGGTTTCCGCATCAGATTCCGCACCACCACAGGCGCATCTAACAAGTATGCTTATGTTGACAATGTTGAGATCACCGGTACTCTTCAATGATAGCGGTGTCAGGTTAGTTTGACCTGATAGGCTAAGTTCTGCTGCGTGGCGGCCCCTAAAGGCCGCCACGCTTGTTTTTTGGGGGCAGGGGGTCCGGAACCTGCTGCTTTTGTGTTTAACTTGTCATCGTCGAAGTTGACTGTGTTCTCGGCATAGCGGATGTCACTTTTAACTCCTTGCTGTCGAAAAAAAAGCAAGTCATTAGCTTGTTCCTTTTTCATATCTACAAAAGCATCAAGGCCTTCATAACCCACCTTATATTGATGATAAGCCCTAATGCCTTCCCGCCGACCAGGAAATCACAAGCGAAGTCCCTGGCTTTTTCTCCCTTATACATTACAGGTATCGCTTTCTGTCTTTCGTATGGCACATTACGAAGATTCAGTTCAATTGCCATTGCTGATTCATATACACTTTCCAAAAAACCCGGGCCGAGATTTGAATGCACCTCCATCGCTGCCCCTATATAAACTCACCGCAAAATGTAACTGCCAAAAATAATTTTATACTTCCAGGATGTTCTGCACAAATAGTTTTTTACCGTTATCAGATACGAAAAGACATTATACCCGAAAGAATTATGCAGCAGGTAAAAAGTAGAATCATTGATTATTACAACCAAATCAGTATTATTGTAAGCTTTACTTAAATAATTCTTGGCAGCATTGTAATCTGGAGTCATTTGATTAAAAGGAAAGTCAAAAAAATGGGTTTACTTGCGTCTCTGCTGACAGGTAGAAGTACGAATGATATTTTTCGTTCATTAAAATACAGGAATTACCGGTTGTTTTTTGGCGGGCAGAGCATCTCATTGATTGGCACATGGATGCAGAGAGTCGCCATGGGCTGGCTGGTGTATCGTCTGAGTAATTCTGTATTGGTGTTAGGTATTGTCGCATTTGCAGGTCAAATACCAGGTTTTCTTTTAACTCCATTTGGTGGAGTGGCAGCTGACAGATATAACAGGCATAAACTGCTTATTATCACTCAAATTCTATCGCTGATACAAGCTGCGATATTATCGTGGCTTGTTTTAACAGACAGTGTTGCGATTTGGCATCTGGTATTTCTGAATATTTTTCTCGGTACGATAAATGCCTTTGATATGCCGGTACGTCAGGCTTTCGTTGTTGAAATGATTGGAAAAAGGGAAGATTTAGGCAATGCTATTGCCTTGGACTCATCTATGGTAAATACTGCCAAGGTGTTAGGCCCCTCAATAGCCGGAGTCCTCATTGCCGCAGTCGGCGAAGGCATGTGCTTTCTTCTTAACGCCATAAGTTATCTTGCGGTGATTGCCTCCCTGTTTTTAATGAAAATAACTAAAGTTAAAACCAAATCAAGCCTTACCACCGCCTGGGAGCAATTGAAGAGCGGATTTGCTTATGCCTTTGGTTTTGCGCCTATCAAATACATTATAGCGCTTCTGGCGTTAGTCAGCTTAACTGGAATGTCTTACATAGTTCTTATGCCGGTCTTCGCCAGGGATATTCTTCACGGCGGACCTCGCACCATGGGTTTTCTTATGGGTGCTTCGGGCATCGGTGCTTTAACAGGTGTTGTGTATCTTGCGGGAAGAAAAAGTGTTCTTGGGCTGGAAAAAATAATAGCAATAGCATCAGGACTTTTTGGAATCGGACTTATTTGCTTTTCTCTATCTGCCTCAATATGGACTTCTATGTTTTTTATGCTGTTGGCAGGCCTTGGAATGATGGTGCAAATGGCGTCGTGTAACATAGTTTTGCAGACAATGGTGGATGATGACGTCCGGGGTCGGGTTATGAGCTTTTATATAATGGCTTTTATGGGAGTAACACCGTTTGGCAGCCTGTTAGCCGGTGGTTTGGCACACAGGATAGGAGCTGCGAATACGCTGTTGATAAATGGTGCTTTTTGCGTTCTGGGCTCTGTTTTATTTGCAATGAAAATACCATCATTAAGAAAAATGGTCCATCCGGTATATGCACGAAAAGGCATTGTCCCTGAAGTTGCCAAAGGGATTCAAACTGCAACAGAATTAAGTGTCCCTCCGGAAGATTAGATGACGTATAAAATCCCGCTTGGAATAGGTCACGGATAAACTTATTTAAAATATGGCATATCTGAGAACTTGAATGTAGATTTTTTTCTGAGCAAATTTGCAGGATTTCGTAAAAGCGTTTTCGCAATTTTTCTTTTTTTCTTGACATGCGCCGCTGACTTGTATAGCATAGTGCATAGTAGAACAGGAGGGAGACCACGGAGGACAACAAGATGTACTATATTTTTCTAAATAGTCGCATCCTCTTTTTCTGCGCCGCTGGTTCCAATAATATTCTATTCAGGGAGCAACAATTATGAAAAAAATAACAATTTTGCTCTTATTTTTTTGTATGACTTCGCCGGCTTGGGGGGCAGTTTCAACAAGAGTATGCCTTTCTGATGGCAACACACCCCTTGAATTAGCTGATCCCTGCATCCCCTTCGTATACCGGGATGTTATGGTTGGAACCAAGCTGACGATTATTGTCGATTCGAATGTTGCTGAATACTGGTATGGTGGTTTTTTGATTGTGGAAAAAGCAGAAATGGCAAATATCGGGCGTTTATACGGCAGAGATTATGATGGGTATGGGTATCCTGGCTCTTGTTTGCCTGCCGCGGGTGTCGATGCTGCCGTATGGGATACTTACGTGTATCCGGGTCCTGGGTTTGAGATTTATGGAGGTTTTGGCCCTAATGCGGGTGACTGGTTCATTTTTGACTATAATGCTATAGACATAGGCGACTGCAATATTGCATTCTATGATTTCGACGTTAGTGAAACTGAGCCGGTCCATACTCTTACCTTGCACCATGTTCGTACACGTGACTTCGATGGAAATACCCAGGTTGATTTCGCTGACTTTGCTGTGCTTGCCTTTTACTGGCAAGCAACTGACTGTAACGAACCCGGCGGCTGGTGCGAAGGAGCAGATCTCGATATTGACGGGAATGTTGACTTCGATGATTTGATGCTGTTTTGCGAATACTGGCTTGAAAAAACCGAATAACAAGACCCGCTTAGTATGTTACTGCTTGTTGGGGGTATGCTGCAAACCGCATTTCATATCGTGCAGGTGGGCAAAGTATTTGTTGGTAGGGGTTAACTCATAGCAGCGGGGTTGCATTCCACATAAATATCCGCTTTTGCAAGTTCGTTTCGAGAAACTTGGCAGAAAACAGTCCACGTTTTCCAGTTCAGAATCGCCACATTCCACAGAAAGGCATTCGACAATCTTGCCGATAACATCTTGGTCGTTAAATAAATTTTAACAACCTAAATTTGAGAGAAGGAGGTAATCATGAAGACAAGAAATTTTGCATCAATAGCAGTTTTTTTATTGTGCGTTAGTGGTGCTGCTTTCGCGGACAGGCCGTTGGAAAGAACGGAAGTTTTACAAATCTTTCAAAAACTAACAAACCAGCCAAGAAAGACCTGGATACCTGCAGGTACAATTGAGGCAAGACACGAAGAATACAGAGCCCCAAAAGCGATGGACGCAAATGTGGTCAATGGTCAAATCAACACAGAGACTCAGCGATATCCGAGCGACCCGAACAAAAGGGAACTTACGGAAGAACTGCAAAAAATGAGGCTTGATGCCATACCATTTAATACTCGGTACAGATTGTCCAATGAATATACAATGAGTTCGACGGCAATTGTAAAATTTGATGGGGACAGATTTTACTGGGAAATCAACGTAAATTCACGTGCAGACTCTGTAAAACCGGACAAAGACCTGGCAGGTAATTTTATGACCGAGCAGTTCGACTTAGACTGGAATGCTAGGCGTATATTTGCCTGGGACGGCGAAAAGTACACCACTTATTTTCTGCCCGGCAATCACGCAATCGTTGATACAACAGGCCGTACCCCGCATGTCGTCAACGGGCCACTAACAGCAGGCTTGATTCCTTGGGGATACGGTTTTTATTCATACGATAATCTCGCTGCTATAGACGCCGTTGCAATAGAGAGGCAAATCAGTGGCCAAACACAAATACATCTAACACTCAATAATCCTGACGGTTCGCAAATAGTATTTGTAATGGACCCGCAAAAAGATTACGCCGTAATATCCTGTCTAATAAGTATGCACAGTGATGTCGTTATCTCCAAACAATACTCCGACTACCAGTCGATAGCTGGTGGTTGGGTTCCATCCACCATTTTGCTGGAGCAGTACGAAGCCGGGTCAAACAGATTATTGGCCCGCGATTTGTGGAATATTACCAGTATAGATGCAAATGCTCCTGAAAGCTATGATTTCGAGGTCGGCTATGAGGCTGATGCATTGATAGAGCACTTTTCTTTTGGCGGCAGTAAGCCGGAAATGTATCGCTACTCACAGAGAGTTGATACAAACCTGCTCTTAGCTGAAAGATTGGCATATGCGGCAAGTGAAGAAGCACAGATGCAAAATTGTGCAACGGCAGCATTAAAATATGTTGCTTTGCAGTTAGGTAAAGATGTCACGGACCAACAGCTTGCTCATCTGGTAAATGAACCAGATAAAACCACAAGTCTTTATCAAATGAAGCAATTCACACAGGGCTTGGGTCTTTATTGCCGGGCCGTCAAGACTGATGTCCAGACGCTAAAGAGTTTGCATGGCTGCAAGGCAATCCTGCATATCCCCGGCAAAAAACATTTTGTTGCTCTTGAAGCAATAGATGATAAATATGTTTGGACGGTAGATTTGGCCAGCAATAAATTTTACTATCGCACCGATACTGACTTCTTTGGAACGGACTGGACCGAGGGTACAGCTCTTTTGATTTCCAATAGCCCTATTGCAGGTGAATTTACTGAAATCGACGAAAGCGAGCTTGGTAATATAATGGGTGCCTCCGGCTATCAATGCAACGTGCTGCGTCAGACATATAACGTAATATTCTGCAGCTATGTTGGTGGAGAATGCGGAGGCGATTACAGGGAGTTCTACGAACGGTGGGGCTGTGGGGTTGCCGAGAGCGGAAGTTGCTCACAGACCAAAATGCTCAGGTACAAAAAAACACCTTGTATAGAAGACCCTTACGACCCTTTTAATTGTAACGTAACAGGTGAATGGACGTGTTATTATATGCAGGCGTGTGCTTAGCTTAGCTACCTCGTCGAGGGATTAAGGCGAGCAGATGGGATATAATTCCCATCTGCTTTTTTTTGCAGGTGTTCTATGTTGACTCATCACAAAAACGTCTATATAATGCACAATTATGAGACGGTCCTCTTTTACGCTCACCGAATTGCTCGTGGTCATTGTGACAATTGCGCTGCTTATGGCTATATTGTTGCCATCGTTGCGAAGTTCCAGGCAACAGGCCGAAGCCGTCCTTTGCAGTTCGAATATCAAGCAGCTGCTGGGCGGCCTGTTTAGTTATGAAACTGAAAACCAAACTCTGCCCTACGGTTTCGATAACACCCCTATGAATCCACCTCCGGGTGGCTATCCTGGCGGTTCTGCGTACGATAGAAGAGGATGGTGGTGGTTTAACCAAATGGATGGTTATTTCAATAATGCCAACAGGACAAGAACGGTGGTACGGTGCCCGTCCAAGCAGTTAAATAATCCCAGCCTCAAAAATAATATTCTCTGTGGCAATTATGGCGTGAACCAGTTTATATGCAAAAGTTCGCAGGGCAAGTCCACTGAATTTAAAGGAACACCTTTACGCAGCAGTAGTATAACACGTTCAAGCGAAACCCTGCTGATTGTTGACAGCGGCTACGCCATAATAAGCTGGTGGCATGCAGCGGATGAGCCTCCTGTTGTTCTTGGCAACACCGTAATTGAGGATACTTCTTATATACCTGGCCTCTCAATCAACAAAGATAGAAATTTATGGCCCGGACAGGAGAAAGATGCCATATACGGCCGACATCCTAATAAAACCGTCAACATTGGATTTGCAGACGGCCATCTAAGTCGTACAAAAGCAGATGATTTGTTTGTCGAGAAAACAAGCGATGACTACAGAAATAAAAGCCCGCTTTGGGTGCCTAAGTAAAATTAAAATACTGCTGTCCTAAAAAGATGCCCCTTTAATAACATCCTGCATTTCATTGTCGCTTAAATATTCAACCACCATTGCTGAACTCAAAGTGTACTCATTATCAGTCACCAATTTTTCATACCACTCTATTCTCTGCGGAAGATTTGTCTCAGAATCCGCAAAAACCCGCCACTTCTTGAGCACGGCAGAGCCATCGTAAGCTCTTTCGGTCCACGTCAAATCATATACTTCAATGCCTTTGGCAGCGGCCTCTAAATCTTCGCCAGCTACACGACTCCAATCAGCGTTTTCGGGAATATCGGATATATCATAAAATGGCATTAGACCCAAAGAGCCAGTTATTTTTTCCTCAGCATCAGCGATTGAAACAGCAGTTAACGGGACTGTCTCGGTTACGGCAGTATCTACTTGTTTACTCTTTCTTACCCCCTTAGGAATATCCAATAAAACTAACTGTTTTCCAGTTTTCGACATATAAATATTTAACATGCGTGACACCCATTTTTCTTGTATCGGTTCTGCTTTGTCAGGGACAAACCTTGTAATATGGACGTTTTTAACTTTTTCGATAGCCTCGTAGATTCTTTCCAGTGTAACTGCTCTGGCAGTTGGTATATTTCGAAACAAGACAACCGCTATCAATATAACTGCCGCTGCCGCAACGGCAGTTTTAAACAGAGGTTTTAGTTTCTTTACTGAGACTTTCTGTTTTAGGGTGGCGGCAAAATCGATGGCTGGAACTGGTTGCTCAGCCTTTACTTCTTCTTCACGTTGCTTTACGTCTACTCTTATGGGAAAGCCAGCATAAAGCTCTTTGGTTCCACTGGTTGCTTGAGCTTTAGCGGATTCATCTATCTGGTATATCGTAACGACATCAGATTCAGCCCGTTCACAAATTCCGTATACGGTCTTGTGCAGTTGTTGCATTTTAGCCAGACAATTTGGGCAGATGCGTAGATGTGAGGTAAGAGATTCCCGGAATTTTGCATACTGGTCGTTAGCAGGATCAATTCCGTACGGTACGACATAATCGAAAAAATCGCTTGCCGAAGCTGACTCACAGGGAAATCCCGGAGATGGGGCGTACTCCGGCAAACTGTCACAGAGTTTTTGTCGCTCTTTATAAACCAGCTTTCGACAGATAGGGCACGTGCACAAGTGTTTCAAGACTTCTGAATCGGTTTCACTAAAAACCATTGGTACGACCGATGGGATAGCATTTTGGGCTTCTGTGCAGCTAATATCACTCCCAGCAGATTTCTCTGCAAAAAGCTGGCTTAACCGGCATAGTTGTTTACAGCTAAGATTCAGACATCGAATTATATCTAAATCTTCAGAACATTGTTGACAATCGCAAACATGTGTTACTATTGGTGTTGGTATATGTATCCCCAAGGCCTGGTCTAATAGGGTCGGCAGAAAAGGTTTTACAATATTGCAAGTTACAGGCTTGCCAATGTAGGCAAAGTGAAGTTTCAGCATTGTGGTAACCGCAGAGCTAACTCGTCCCCGCTCCGATTCAAGATTATCGGCTTGTGATAACACCGCTTCAAGTTGGCTTATCTGTCCCAAGCAACATTGGCACTGCTCGACGTGATTAACAATAGGCTCTGGAATAAGTCTGCGGCTTTCATCACAGAGAAAATCATAGTAATATAACTCAGCTTCCTTGCATAACGATTTAGGGCCGTGAGCAATCATTCTAATCACCTCGTTTTACTGTTAAAAACTGACGGACTTTACTTAACCCTGCGGAGATATATCTGCTGACGGTTCTGTTATTCACATGCATCTTCTTTGCTACTTCTTTGATATTATAGCTATTTCTATACCGCAAACTAATTGCCTGAGTTTCGCTGCGTCGCAGCCACCCCTCAATAAGTTTGAACATCTTGTCCGTTTCCTCTGCCTCAATCAAAGCGTTTTCCGGGGTGTTTTTGTTGATAGAATAATTAAGACATTCAGCATATTTATTCATTCGAGTTTTGTACTTTTCTACCCGACGAGTGCCGTCAACGATATCATTGATTATTGCTCTATACAGATAGCTCCTGATATTTTGCACTCCTGCAGGTACGGGCTTGGAAACAAGAGAAAGGAAGAAATCCTGGAATAGGTCGCCTGCCCGAGCTTCATTTTTGACTTTGTAACGAATCACTGCCCGAATAAAATCCCCATATTCGGAAAAGACTTCTGCCGCACGGGCGACATTGCTCAGCGGCACAGATTCTTTCTTTACCCTCACCTCAGGCACCTTGGCTATACTCCCAAAAAAGGGGTCAACTGAACTTTAGCCATTATACCTAATACAATGTTTATTGACAAGGGGGGCGAGAGGTTAGTGAGCGGTGAATAGAGGAAATTATTGCTTGATTAGACGTCGGATTTAGCGGCCTTGAGTAAGAAATCTATTTTTTTTTATCAACATTTTGCACTTAAGATTCGCCTTCAAAACTAAATGGAAGGGGGGGAGACAGTCTATATTAACATCGAGGACGTGGGAAATTCTTCCTCCTAGGTCCTGCGTCCTCGGTATTTTTGATTATTGAAGAAATTTTGTTAATTATGGAAAAAGTTTGCAAGAATTGTGGGTACTTTGTGCAAAGAAGTTTGGATACAGGCAGGCATCTGAGTGCTTGTCAAAAACCCGCAGGTAGTATGAAAAAGATGGACAGCAACAGAAAAGTCGTTTTTAAGTGGACTGATGATACCTGTCCTGATTTTAAGCCCATGCAAGAGAGAGAAATCGCTGGCCACAGAGATAGCTGGAGCCGTTAAAAAAAGTATTGGAATAATTATATTATAAATGCATTAAAATTCGGTCTTGCAGTTTTTAGCGGAGTGCCTCGTCGGAACACCTGGTGGTGAATGAAATCTGTTTACAATCTTCTATCCAACTTCCTGTAACTTATAGCCTCTGCAATATGTTCGGGCTGGATGTTTTCGACACCGGCCAGGTCCGCTATCGTTCGGGCAACCTTACAAATCTTATCGTGGGCACGGGCGGACAGACCAAACTCGGTCATTGCTTGCTTGAGCAGCATTTCGCTGGCTTGGTCAAGCTCGCAAAATTTTCGAACCTGTTTATGACTCATTCTCGCATTTGTCATAGTCTTGTCGTTGCTGAACCGCTTCCCTTGGACATCTCTGGCACTGATAACATCCTTTCTCATCGTGGCTGAGTCGAGCTGGCCTGATTTGCTGCGCAGCTTGCTAAAACTTATCGCAGGCACATCGATGTGAATATCAATTCTGTCCACTAACGGCCCGGATATTTTTGACAGATACCGTTCGATTTGGTTGGGTGTGCATTTGCATCTTCTCGAATCTGTGCCGAAATAACCGCAGGGACACGGATTCATTGCTGCAACGAGCATAAATTGAGCAGGAAAGCGGGTAGTGCCTTTGGCACGTGAGACTGTAACAAACCCGTCCTCTAATGGCTGGCGAATCATCTCAAGAATGTGTCTGGGGAATTCGGCGAACTCATCGAGAAACAATATCCCGAAATGTGCCAGTGACAGTTCACCCGGCCGCGGGTTTGTGCCTCCGCCCACCAAAGCAGGGCCGCTGGCAGAGTGATGGGGCATCCGGATAGGACGAGTCGCCAGCAACGCCTTCCCTTTGTCCAGCAGGCCTACAGACGAATATATACAGGTTGTCTCGAGCGATTCTTCCACGCTCAACCCCGGCAAAATGGTTGCCAGTCTTTGCGACAGCATTGTCTTGCCTGCTCCCGGTGGGCCTATCATCATTATATTGTGGCTGCCGGACGCAGCAATGGTCAGCGCACGCTTGACGCTTTCTTGGCCCTTAACATCTGCAAAATCAACTTCATAGTTTGATGCTGCGTTAAAAAGCTCATTGATATCAATAGTTGTTGTCTCCAGCGGTAACTGTCCAGAAAGAAAACTCACCGCCTGGGCCAGTGAGCCGACGCCGTATGCTTCTATATCCTGAACAACTGCCGCCTCTTCGGCATTCTCCAAAGGAACAATCATTCGATTAAAACCGTTTGCAGCGGCGGTCATCGCCATACTCAATACGCCATTAACTTCTCGAACGCGTCCGTCCAGAGCTAACTCGCCGATGATAACAAAATCCTTAAGTACTGAGCTGACCAGGATGCCCTCCCCGATGAGCATACCCAGTGCGATAGGTAAATCGAAGGCTGGGCCTACCTTTTTGACATCAGCGGGGGCCAGATTTATTAACGATTGGGTTTTGGGATACTTGTAGCCGCAATTGATAATTGCGCTTTTGACCCGCTCGGTGCTTTCTTTTACAGCAGCATCCGGCAGCCCTACGATTAGAGACTTTTCGAATCCGCCCCGTGCGACATCAACCTCAACCTCGCAAATAACGCCTTCGATTCCCACCAGCGTCACGCTGTATAATCTGGCCAACATATCTTCACCTTCTTTTTAGACTTTGAAAAACGCATTTTAAGGTCAGCTTACCCTCCGCTGCAAGTAATTTTAGCACTTTTTGATATTAGCTGACACCATCAGTGTGGGAAAATGTTTTTGATTTATCAGTCACAAACGGTAAAATACGGTTTTTACGCACTTGTGCTTTTGTGCTCTTGTGCACTTTGATGAGGAGATTTTTTTATGCGGATATATTTGTCCCGGCCGGATATCACCGAAAAAGAAATCGAAGCGGTCTGTGCCGTCCTTCGCACTCCCAACCTTTCGCTCGGCCCTAAGGTGCCGGAATTTGAAGCAGCTTTCGCTGAATATATCGGCAGAAAGCGGGCTGTTGCGGTTAATAGCGGGACCAGCGGCTTGTTTTTATGTATCTTGTCTCTGGGAATCGGCCCGGGCGATGAGGTTATTACCACGCCCTTCACTTTCATCGCCTCCGCGACTACCATTATGATGGCTGGCGCCAAACCCGTCTTTGTCGATATTGACCCGGCAACTTTGAATATCGACCCTGCAAAAATCAAATCCGCAATCACCAAAAAGACCAAAGCCATTATGCCGGTCGAGGTCTTCGGCAGCCCCGCCGACTTCGACAAAATCTGCCAAATTGCCAAAAAGCACAACCTGACCATACTCGAAGATAGCTGTGAAGCATTGGGCTCGGAGTTAAACGGCAAAAAAGCCGGCACATTCGGCAAAATGAGTGTATTTGCGTTTTATCCAAATAAGCAAATTACCACCGGCGAAGGTGGAATGATTTTAACCGACGATGATTGTCTGGCGGATATGTGCGTCTCGCTCCGAAATCAGGGCAGGGGCAAAAGTGGCGGCTGGCTGAGCCACGAACGACTGGGTTATAATTACCGCCTCAGTGACATCAATTGTGCGCTCGGCATCGTCCAGCTTTCCAGGCTCGACGAAATCAAAGCCAAACGCAGGCAGGTCGCAAAATGGTATCAGCAAATGCTCATCAGTGATGACCGATTAATCGTGCCCGCCGAACCCCCCGGCTGTAAAGTAAGCTGGTTTGTGTTTGTCGTCCGCCTTGCGGATAACTTCTCTTTAGAGCAGCGCAACCAGGTTCTCGAAGCGATGAGAGCCAAGGGCATTCAGGTATCTAACTATTTTTCGCCCGTCCACCTCCAGCCGTTTATGGCTGAGCAGTTCGGCTATAAGCAAGGCGATTTTCCCGTCACCGAATCCGTCGCCGAAAGGACAATCGCTCTGCCTTTCTACAATAACCTGACCAAAGACGACATCGCAATCGTCTGCAAAACATTAAAACAAGTCTTAGATTAACCCTCGGAGCGCAGCGCAGATCCCCGAGTGTTGCCAACTTGCCTGCCCCAGCATGTCTTAGGCCGGGGGCCAAGAACAGGGGACCCAATTCCTCATTATCACTATCAAAAACCCGGATTTTTTTATTCATTTTCCATTTGGCAACCGCAATTTTATATCTTAAGTTTAGTAAGAGGCAAATACGAGAGTTCGGCAGGGAAGGACGACCGATAAAAAAATGTTTTTATAAGAGGGGGACTTATGGGAGGTTGGAGAAGCAAATTTATATTCTTGCTGGTAGTCTATTTTGCCGGCTTTGCAACCGCAATCTATTGCTTGGCGCCTGTTTCTGATGGACAAGCCTGTCTACCTTCTGATAGAGGCTTTGCGTATTCAGCAGTAAAATCGGACGAATTCGCAAAATCTTTTAACGTTGGAATGCACAAATGCCTGTATTATGGCAAGGACGCCGCCCAGCGTGCGAGTGCTTTTCTGAAACGGAAACTTGATGATAGACATCAAGCCGATGGCTAAGAAGCAACAAGGCTGATTTTCGTACACCTTAGCTGCTGACACATAATACCTGATACAAGTCGGAGATAGGAGGGGGGGCTTGTATACAACGTTTGTTGGCCGTGGGTATCCAAAACCCACGGCCGTCCTTTTGCGCAGAAAAAAATGGAGAAATCTAACCAGGTTACGATAAATCTACCAACCGGGCTTCGGGCACTTTCTCCTCGATAATGGCACGGGCCAAATTGACCCATCTCTTGCAGCCGTCGAGAACAACGCTGTCGCTGCTGGCTGCGGTTAAGTCAGTCTTTATCAGTTTGGCATCAGGGCTTGGGAGAAGCTCAATATCCCATTCCCACTCGTTTTTCCTCGCCAGTTCGCCGATTAGTGTTTTTAGTCGCCCGCTATTCGAGACCGGACTATCCAGCAGCCATAGACAATTGCCTGCATTGTGCTCTTTCAAAAATTCACCTATAAGTTGCACAGCCGGTATCGTTTCGGTAACCTTACGGTATGTTCCATGTATGCTTGCCAAATCTCGAAAGCAGCCGTCACGGCCCTTAAAAACACAGGCGCCGCTCATTGCCGCTTCAATGGTTATCAATACATTGTAACCGTCAATGACAATGGCCTGCCCGCCAAGGTCGGCGAGTTTGACTTCGCGGCTCCTTCGGGATGTTAGCTGCTGGTCGGAGCAGGCGCTTCGCATAATGGCTGTTCTCTGTCTTTCTGTAAGCGAAAACTTGTCCCCCACCAATTTAAGAGTGCTTTTTCCCGCATAACCTTTTGTCAATAGAAGTGAAAAATCAGCAATGGCCGACCGCAAATCCGAAATTACAGCGGCGGCGAACAATTTAGCATCGTCCGGATGCGGGCCTCTGTGAGTTCGCTTATCGGGCATATTAAATTGACTATTTGCTATTGACTATTTACTATTGACAATGTCGTCTGGTTTGTTTCCGAACAGTTAATTGTAAATTGTAAATTGTAAATAGTCAATCACTAATGCCGAGTCATAATTTAGCATATATCAAGATAGACGAGCTGGAAATCATCGGATATTCGGTCGCCGCTGAGGAAACCGTCGTTGCAATGCCGCAGTTGGACGTTTGCTTCGACATCGGCAAGGCTCCTAACCAGGTTATTTCCATAAACAATATCTTGCTTACGCATGGGCACATGGACCACGCCGCTGGTATTGCGTATTATCTGTCCCACCGAAATTTTTGCGGCCAGTCGCCGGGAACGATTTTGGCTCCTGAGAATCTGCTGGGCCCAATGAGAGAAATAATAGATGCTTGGTCTCGTTTGGACGGCAATAAAATACCTGCTAACCTCGTTGGTGTAAAAGCCGGCGACGAGTATCAGATAAAGCCCAATCTCTTCACAAGGGTATTTCCGACAAAGCACAGCAAGGGCTCTGTTGGCTATAGCGTAATCGAAAAGCGAAAAAAAATTAAACCCGAGTACGCCAAGCTTACAGGACCACAAATCGTCGAGTTAAAAAAACAGAGTGTTGAAATCGACTACCCCCTTGAGATTCCAATCGTTACTTACCTCGGCGACACCCAGTACGTCGATTTCTCCCAGCTAAATTACATTGCTGCCAGCAAAATACTAATCGCCGAGTGCACCTTCTATATCGACGAACACGCCGACAGGGCGCAGGCAGGCCGACATATGCATATCAGCGAGTTCGTCCAATTAGTCCGCAAACTCAACAATCAGCACATCATTATCACCCACACCACACAGCGGACGCCTATGAGCCAAATCCGCAAGATACTTAAAGACGAGATGCCGGCGGATATATATGACAGAATAGTCCTGCTTATGGACAAAAGACGCAAATAATCAGGCTTATAATATTGGACAAAAACTTTAGGTGCTTTAGACACTTCAAACTTTAGCTCACTGGCTTTCTTCTCACTTCTTCTTTGATTCGCTGGATATGTCCTCGGCCTAAGGCTTTTACTTCGCAGCCAAGCTCAAAATACCGGCGGATTTTCTCATCGTCCAATATGCCGAAGCAATCAATCACCGCCAGAGGTGCACCTGCCCATTCAACTATTTTGTCGGGGTCAAGTTGCAAATATGGCTCGTGCCCCACAGCAAGTATAATTGCTTGGACACCCTCAATCGCAGATGCAAGGTCGTGCTGAACACGGATATTAACTAACTCACCCTGATTGCGGAAAAACCTTGCCAGCGAGTGTCCTGCTGCCGGGTATGTGTCCTGTTTTTCCAGCTCATACCAGTGTTCGAGATATGGGTCGTGCACCCGCATCTCCGCTCCCATCTCGGTCAGCTTTCGAACGACTATTTCCGAACCGCTGTAGCGGGTGTCGGCAACGTCCTGCCGATAGCTGGCCCCACACAGAAGTATGCGTGCGCCTGCCACCTGCCGGCCCATATTGCGAAGGGCATCTCTTGTCAATGTCGCTGCGTGAAGACCGCGGGTGTCGTTGATATCGATTGCCATTGGTGTTAGCTTGAATATATCATCACCGAAGCCGAGTATGTGCTTGTATGCCCAGTATCCTAAGCCGCCGTCTTTCGGCAGGCAGTATCCGCCAACACCAGGACCTGGAAATATGATGTTGTTGTGGGTTGGTCGAACCTTAATTGCCTTGATGACTTTAATCAGGTCAACGCCGTTGCGCTCTGCAAACAAGCTCCACTCGTCAAGGAACGCAAGTATGGTTGCCCGATAGGAATTTTCGACAATCTTGGTGGTCTCTGATTCAATCGGCCGGTCCATAATAGTCAGCGGATATTTCTCGGTGTTAAGCACTTCCCGCAGAAATTTTTCGACACGTTCTCTCGCCTCTGCGTTACAGCCGGAACAAACCCGCCAGAAATCCCGTATCGACGAAACGTAATTCCTGCCGGGCATCACCCTCTCGAAACTGTGTGCCAAAAGTGGCTCTGACTTTATACCCCGTCCCTCAAATGCTTTCTTCATAATCGGCCAGGCCACAAACTCTGTTGTCCCAGGCGCCACAGTCGTCTCAATCAATGTCAGGCATTTCGCCGGCACCTTTTCGCCGATGGTTTTTATTGTCGCTTCCAGTTCGCTCATCTCTACTCTGCCGGTTCGCATGTTGCCCAGGTCGTTCTTTGTATAATCGCACTGAACATCCACTACCACACAGTCCGCTAATTTCAAACAGTCGTCATTGTAGGTGGCAACAAGCGTCTTTTTCTCCAGCACGCAGCACTTTATCATCGGCTCGACCTCCGGGTCTTCCGCCTTCACCGGTGACAGCCCTCGATTAAGCAGCGGAATCTTCCAGTAGCTTCGGGGGCTGGGACGCTGACAGCCGATGACAAACTTGCTCGGCCTGCCACTTCTTTTATCGACGGCATCGGCGATAATAGTAGCCATAACCGCCCCAACAAAACCAACGCCCATCACTACAACGATTTCTTTGCCTTCGCTGCGTGCCGCCTTTGCCAGAGACTCAATGCGTTTAAACTCTCCGGCGTACTCGCCCTTTTCAGGGACGGCAAACTTTTCGCCTTCCGGACTCACTGAATAATCGCTCATTGTTTAACACCTTAAACTTATACTGCCCTTCGTTCCCTTATTATTCAGAAACTTCTGCCCAAATTGGGCTCTATTACTCCTCGTCAAAGTAAATATGAGTTTATTTTATTGACCGAAAAATATCAACATAATTACCCCCGCCCTTTTTCCCCATCGCCCGCCAACTTGTCCCTCGTAGCGCAGTGAAGACCCCAGAACTCCTTTATCTGGGGTCCAGTGTTTCTCGTAGCGCAGTTTCTTGTTTAGCGTCCGCCGGCACGGCGGACTTCCGCTTCACTTAAAATTTAGCCCCTCGGCCTTCATCCTGAGCGCAGTCCTGAGTGAAATCGAATGGCGCAGTCGAAGGGTTTATCCGGCGGGTTAGTATTCGATGAATTTTCGTTTAGCCGTTGTCGGCACGACAACGAAATGGTTAATCGTAGGGTGGGGTCTTTACCCCACCAAAATCTGCTTCGCCGGTTCAAATCCATTAGACTTGAATCTTGACAGCTAACCCCTTTTGTTGGACAATGTCCGTATAATCTTTTGGCGTTTTTGCGGGAGGTAACAATGGCAGAGAACGTTTTGTATTACGGCGATAACTTGGAAATACTCCGCCGCTATATCAAAAACGAATCTGTTGTCCTTGTATATCTTGCAAAAACCTCACCCCGAATTCGATTATCCCGAGCAGTAGCAAAGATTGTTCCCCAGTCCCGCAAACTGCCTCAACTGTTCCCCTGTCTACCTTCTCGCGAAGCGTGCCAAGTAATACGGTAGCGGTAGTTCTGTAAATTATTATTGCTGTATCTTTTATTCACTACAAATCACAAGCGCGACTGCCGACTTGATGTTTTCAATAGCCTTGTCTTTTTCTACCTTAATCGGCTCTTCCTTCATTTTTCCTGCTATCTGCGGAACTGATTCAAGAAGCGGCAGAACAAATGAACTTTTCAGAGCATAATTGACATTCTGAGGCAATGCGCCGGTTGCCAACAGAGTTTGAATATCATCCAGCCGACTTACAATAATACCTACGACTCGTCCTTGCGAATCTACAAGCGGCCCGCCCGAGTTTCCCGGCTGAACAGCAACTGAAATCTGGAAATATTTCGGGTCATCCACTATACCAGTCAGTGAGTTTATCACTCCATTTGTGTATTTGGCTCCGAGTCCCTGTAATTGAATCTGAGGATATCCGACCGTAAAAACCTCATCACCCGCCTTAATCTCCGAACTCGGCGACACGACTATCCATCCGCAGTTCACATCGTCGATTTTTATAAGGGATACATCAAGAGAAGCATCGTCTAAGATTTTCCGACCGGTCAGAACCTTACCCTGATAATATATTTGAATAATGAGACATCCGCGAACAGTATGCGATGCCGTCAACATATACCCCTCTTTGGTGATAAAAAACCCGGTCCCGAATTTGGTTCTCTCAGGCGTTTCTCTCATTTTCTCATCAGGTTTCTTTTCCCTGGATTCTACAAACTCTTTCGCCCTTTGCTGCGCAAGAGAGATTTGTCCAATAGTCATTTTTTCCTGTAACCATTCTTTTAGTTTTGAGACGTTTTTACCGTTCATTCCCGCAAGCAACGCCCATTTATACGCCTCAACATAATCCTCAACGACTCCATCACCCAAATAATACATTAAGCCAAGAAGAAATTGAGCGTCAGCAAGGCCCTTCTCTGCCGCCTTTCGATACCACTTTGCTGCTTCTTTATAATCTTTTTCAATACCTTCGCCTTTGTCATACATAACCCCAAGATTGTATTGAGCGATAGCAAGGCCCTGCTCTGCCGCCTTCCGGGACCATTTTGTGGCTTCTTTATAATCCTGATCAACTCCCTTTCCCTCTGCATACATCACCCCAAGATAGAATTGCGCCGGAGCATTATCCTGTTCAGCCGCTTTGCGAAACCACTTCGCTGCCTCTTTATAGTCCTGCTCGACACCCTCGCCTTCGCAATAATACATCCGCCCAAGACCGCATTGAGCCCAAGCATAACCCTGCTCAGCGGATTTGCGATACCACTTTGCTGCCTCATTGCAATCACGCTCGACGCCTTCGCCTAACACATACAATAACCCAAAATGGAATTGTGCCTCGACGTCACCTTTCTCAGCCGCCTTACGATACCACTTCGCGGCCTCTCTACAATCCTTCTCAACACCCCAACCTATGTAATACATCCAACCAAGAATGCTTTGTGCATCGGTGTATCCTTGCTCAGCCGCCTTTCGAAACCACTTTCCGGCCTCTTTATAATCTCTCTTCACACCTATTCCGAAGTAATACTTACCGCCAAGGCGGAATTGGGCGATGGAGACCCCTTCTTCGGCTTTTTTAATCAGGTCAGTAAGTCCATCCCTCATCTGCCCCGTGCCGTTCGCGTCAGGAACAAAGGCTGACACTGCCGCAGCAGCTACCCGCTGGAAAATATCGCTTGTGAGGTTCGCATCGGGAGTCGAGTTTGATTCTACCCCAACGAGGAGCGCTGATTCCCATCGTGCCGTGCGGTTCGCATCGGAAACGGAGTTTGATTCTGCCCGTGCATCAGAACCGCCGTAAAAAAATATAAGTGCCACGGCAATAATTGTGCAGATTCTCCTGTTCATAAAATGACCTTTACGCCAAATTATATTCATTCTATTGTCAACATTACGTAGTCTGTGCTGTCAAATATGCTTCCAGTGTTGAATATTGCTTAGGTACGCAACCTGTGATCTTTTTAATTTCTTTTGCAACATCTGGATTGGTATCTATGTTGAATATGACCAGTTGATTTTTTCTTTCGGTTATGGCCTTTTTGAAGAGCCATCGTAGATAATAATCTGATGATGCAAATGAGACGCCGAAGATAACTATCTTATCGGCGACATTAAGTTCACGATAAGCTAAACTCCAAATCAGCCCAAGCTTCGGGAACTTCTCAAAGGTTTTGTACATCGTCGGTGGCACAATAACGCTTATAATTGGCGACCCGCAAAGATTGCAAAGATCCCCCGACCTATTATGCGATGAATCACTTCCAATCCGGTTTGGGGAAAATCGCTGGTGGTAACCGCATTCAGGATTTGGGCAATAAAACCAGTCAATGGAACCGTGAAGTTTCAGATAGAGTCCGAGATTTGACTTCTCACGAGATAAAGACAAACTCTCTCCAGTGTCTACGTATAGCGTTACGCCAAGCAAATCATACATCCTGACCAATAAGCAATCAGATTCGAGATATTTATCTCCGTTTCTTCTGGGGGACTTCGCGTATAGCGTGCTATCAACAACCAAGTCATAATTGAGGGTTATGATTGAATCTACCGAGTTTTCACCAGCCAATTCGGTGTTGATTATCTTTTCATGCAACTTGCACGGTTTGGCGGTGTCGATACTCAACTTGGCAGCAATATATCTATCAAGTTCTATTCTTGCTTCATAAATGTACGGCTCCGGATGTCCCCCTAAGGCTCCGAAGGTATCGAGACTCAATTCGATTGTAGTAACCACTTCTTCGAGATTCAGCTTTTCTATAGGAAGACTGGGGAATTTGTCATCGATAAACTGCCTGAGATTTTGATACTCATCACCCATGAAATCTGCGCCTTTGAAAAATTCTTTCAATATAGGAAGACTAAAATCAGAGGCCCTCGAAGCGCCTGCTCCAAGAAAATAAATAGTCTTTTGAGATTTGTCTATCATACTTGCCTCCCCATTCTACCCAAACCGAATCCCTTTTTCAACGGCAAAATTTCCCGCGTAATCTGCGCAATCAGCGTCTAAAAAATTCGTGTCCATTCGTGTGAATTCGTGGTTAATTTTTCTTCGCACCTTTTGTGCCTTTTTGTGGCTTTATTTTTCTGCGTAATCAGCGAAATCTGCGTCTAAAAAATTCGTGTTAACTTAGGCAACCTGCGCCTAATTTCTCTATGAACTGTGAAATACTAACCACGAACTATGAACTCCTCCGCCACGTGGCGGAGTCAAATCAATCAAATGCGCATATAGGTAAAAAATTGTCCAATTTTTTCAACCGTTTCCATACATTTTTCTCACTTTTCCATACATTTTTCCAAATTTTTCTACAACTTTTGACCGTTTTCAACGTTTTCAAACACGAACTTGCGCGTTTGATGCGAAAATCTGCACTTTTGATTGAAATTCTTACGCATTTGCGAATAAACTCTTGTCCCGCCGACTTGTCCGTCCGTAGTCCCGATGGAATCGGGACGAAGGCGGAAGCCTTGGCGAAGGCGGATGCGCTTATGATTGACATTTTCCCTGCCCAAAACAGCTAAATTTCTGCAATAAAATTTTGATTTATTTCTAAATTTTTACCTCTAAATCATTTACAATTGAATGTTTAACTACAAATTGATGAAGGGCTTAAACTATGAAGCCTTTTTCGAAAAACCAGACCGATGCCGAACTCTTCGCCCTGTATGCAGCGGGCGAGGAAACCGCATTTCGTGAAATCGTAAGTCGTTATAAAAACAGCCTTTATGCGTTTTTACGGCATTTTCTAAACCAGCAGGACCTCATCGAAGATATCTTTCAGGAGACCTTCTTACAGCTATTCACCAGCCGAGACAGCTTCGACACCGAGCGGCCTCTGCGCCCCTGGTTGTTCACTATAGCTGCAAATAAAGCAAAGGATGCCCTTCGCAAACAGCAGCGAACAGCCACCGCCACCATAGGAACCTTAGCAGATTCACAGGAAATGTCGTTCGATGACGTCTTAGACACTCTTACTTCTGACGACACAATGCCTTATGAAAAATTGGAAGATGGCGAAATTGCTTCGCAGGTCAGACAAGTTATAGCGGATATGCCGGAAAATCTGCGGGAAATATTAATTTTAGCCTATTTTAACAAATTTTCTTACAAACAAATGGCCCAGATTTTAAGTATACCTATCGGAACAGTTAAAAGCAGACTGCATACAGCCGTTGCCCGATTTGTAAAAGAATGGAAAGCAGCATTTGGGAGCAAAAAAGCTAAATGACCGAGCTAAATAACCAGCAGAAGCAATTATTATTTGACTACTGCTTAGGTTTAACCTCCGAAGAAGTAACTGCCGAAGCCGAACAGTTGATAGCCTCAAACAAGCAAGCCGCCGAGATTCACTCAAAGCTCAAAACCGCACTTTCACCACTAAAAACCTTGGAATCCGAGTCCTGCCCGAATGATTTAGCAGAGGGCACGATTTGGCGACTAAATAACCTTGCACGTTCAAGCCAACTTCGGCTCGAGCAATTGCTTGCCGGCGAACAGGCCAGAAGCATTACTGATAAGAGCCGGTTCTGGCGGAACTTAGGCGAAATAGTAGCGACCGCAGCAGTGATAGTGTTTGTCGCAGGGGTCTTAATCGCTCCTTTGAACTTAGCCCGTCAAAAGTCCCGGCAGCAGGCCTGCCTGATGCAATTGCAGCGAATCGGGCAGGGCATAAATTCCTACAGCTCCGACCACGAAGGCCAACTGCCGGCTGTTGCAACTGCAATGGGTGACCCCTGGTGGAAGGTGGGCTATCAGGGCAAAGAAAATCACTCTAATACTCGGCATATATGGCTTTTGGCGAAAGGCGGCTATGTTAATCCAGCCGATTTTGTCTGCCCCGGCAGGAGCCGGTGCCAAACAGCGCAGTTAGACCCCTCAGAAGTGCAGAACTATAACGATTTCCCCTCCAGAAAATACGTAACCTACAGCTTCCGAATAAGATGCAGCAAACCCGGAGAGGAAAGTCCACGGGGGCAAAAGGTGTTGGCAGCAGATTCGAATCCGCTTTTTGAACGGCTGCCTAACGACTACTCCAAGCCATTCAAGCTCGAACCAAACATAGACTTATTAATTCTTAACAGTATCAACCATAACCATCGTGGCCAAAACGTCTTGTTCTGCGACGGCAGCGCAGAGTTCGTAAAGTTCCGTCAAATAGGCACTTCGGAAGATGATATATACACACTGCAGGACACCGATACATACCAAGGTGTTGAGGTGCCATCCTGCGAAACGGACGCTTTTCTTGCACCATAATTCAATCCTTCGACTCCGCTCAGGACAGGTCCTTCGACTCGTTATTCAAATCTTGATTTGTTAATTTAGGCAATACAGGTAATTTGGGGTAGCACCAAACGCGCATGTTCGTGTTTGAAAACGTCAAAAGTTGTAGAAAAATTTGGAAAAAAGTATAGAAACGGTCAAAATTTGTATAGAAACCGTTGAAAATATTGGAAAATATTCGACAATTTTTTACCCCCCTGCGCATTTGATTGAAATTTCTTTTAGCCACGAAAAGACACAAAAAACATCCGCCTTCGTCCCGATTCCATTGGGACTACGGACGGACAGGCGAAGAAAAATTGGCCACAGATGGCTAGGCCACAAGTTGCCTAAGTTAACAGAGAGCGGAGGACGGAAGACAGACGACAGAGGGCGAGGGACGAACGAGGGAAGATAGGCGATGGAGGATAGAGGACGGAAGACGGGTGTCAGCTCCTTAATGCCATAAGGCAATTTGGACAAAACAACTGCCCGGAGTCGATTTTTACCAGCTTATCCTTCGGAACATTCTTTTGGCCGCAACATTCGCAGATTCCTGTTTTTGCCGGGATACCAAGAATTTCGATTCGCGGCTTAGTTTCGGTTTTTTCCATTTCTCCATCATCAGCTATTGCAGAGGAGGCACCGACTTTCTCTTCGACTCGGGCTTGCGCTTCTTGTTCAAATCTTAGCTTGGCGTCGGCTTCTAATCTGGCTTTTTTCTCAGCTCTGGTCTGTGCTCTTGTTTTCTCCTTTACTTCATCCCCTGTTCTTGCCTGTGCTTCGGCTTTTTCTTCCGCTTTTACTCTGGCGTCAGATTCGGCCTTTAATCTTTCTTCTGCTTCGGCCAGCGCTTCGGCATAAGATTTGGCCTTGTCCTCGGCTTCAATTCTCGCGCTGGATTCAGATTCGGCCCTGGCCTCGGCCTTTGCTGCTTTCTCGGCCTCGGCTTTCAGCTTTTCCTCCGCTTCTGCTTTGATTTCAGCTATCGTCTCAGAATAAGCCCTCGACTTTTCCTCAGCCTCTGCTTTGACTTTCTCTATCGCTTCGGCATAAGCTCTGGCTTTTTCTTCAGCTTCAAATCTTGCCTGTGCTTCGGCTTCGGTTTTTTCCTCTGCTATTGTTCTTGCTTGGCGTTCAGCCTTTATATCCTCTTTGGCTTTTGCTATTGCCTCAGCATAACCACTTCTTTCTGCCTTGGCCTTAGCCTTGGCCTCGACTTTAGCAATAGCTATGGCCGCTTTTTCAGCTCTGGCCTGGGCTTTTGCTTTTTCCCTTGCTTCGTCCCTTGTTCTCGCCTGTGCTTCGGCTTGGGCTTTTTCTTCCGCTCTTACTCTGGCATCAGATTCGGCCTTTAGTTTTTCTTCTGTTTCGGCCAGCGCCTCAGCATAAGATTTGGCCTTGTCCTCAGCTTCGATTTTAGCGATGGATTCGGATTCGGCCCTGGCCTCGGCCTTTGCTGCTTTCCCGGCCTCGGTCCTTAGCTTTTCCTCCGCTTCTGCTTTGATTTCAGCTATCGTTTCAGAGTAAACCCTTGACTTTTCCTCAGCATCAGCTCTGGCTTTCTCTATCGCCTCGGCATAAGCTCCGGCTTTTTCTTCAGCTTCAGCTCTTGCCCTTGCTTGGGCCTCAGCTTCGGCTTCTGCTCTTGCCCTGGCCTCAGCTTCGGCTCTTAGTCTTTCTTCTGCTTCGGATTTGATTTCAGCTATCGTACCAGAATAAGCCCTTGACTTTTCCTCAGCCTCTGCTCTGGCTTTCTCTATTGCCTCGGCATACGCTCTGGCTTTTTCTTCTGCTCTTGCCCTTGCCTTTGCTTCAGTCTCGGCTTTTTCTTCTGCCCTTGCCCTGGCTTGTGCTTCTAACCCTGCTTTTTCTTCGGCTCTAACTTTTGCCTCAGATTCATCCCTGAGTCTTCGTTCTGCTTCGGCCTTGATTTCAGCTATCGTCTCAGAGTAAGCCCTTGACTTTTCCGCGGCCTCTGCTTTGGCTTTTTCTATCGCCTTGGCATAAGCTGCGGCTTTTTCTTCCGCTTCGGCTCTTGCTCTTGCTTCGGCCTCGGCTTTGGCTTCAGTTTGAGCTTTTGCTTCTCTTTCAGACCTTAGCCTTGCATTAGTTTCTAATCTGGCTCTTTCCTCAGCCTTAGCCCTTAATCCGACCTCGGCCTTTAGCTTTTCTTCCGCTTCTGCTTTGATTTCAGCGATCGTCTCAGAATAAACCCTCGACTTTTCCTCGGCCTCTGCCCCGGCTTTTTCTATCGCCTCGGCATAAGCTCCGGCTTTTTCTTTCGCTTCGGCTTCGGCTTTTTCCTCTGTCCTTGTCCTGGCTTGGCGCTCAGCCTTTATATCCTCTTTGGCTTTTGCTATTGCCTCAACATAACCACTTCTTTCTGCCTTGGCCTTAGCCTTGGCCTCGACTTTAGCAATGGCTATGGCCGCTTTTTCAGCCCTGGCCTGGGCTTTTGCCTTCTCTTTGGCTTCATTCTCAGCCCTTGCCCTTGCTTCGGCTTCTGCTTTGGCTTCTGCTCTTGCTCTGGCATCAGATTCGGCCCTTAGTTTTTCTTCTGCTTCAGCTAGCGCTTCAGCATAAGATTTGGCCTTGTCTTGGGCTTCAATTTTAGCGATGGATTCAGATTCGGCTCTGGCTTTTGCTTCGGCTTCGGCTTTTTCCTCTGCCCTGGCTCTGGCTTGGCGCTCAGCCTTTATATCTTCTTTGGCTTTGGCTATTGCCTCAATATAACCACTTCTTTCAGCCTTGGCCTTAGCCTTGGCCTCGACTTTAGCAATGGCTATGGCCGCTTTTTCAGCCCTGGCCTGGGCTTTTGCCTTCTCTTTGGCTTCATTCTCAGTCCTTGCCCTTGCTTCGGTTTCTGCTTTAGCTTCTGCTTTTGCTCTGGCATCAGATTCGGCCCTTAGTTTTTCTTCTGCTTCAGCTAACGCTTCAGCATAAGATTTGGCCTTGTCCTCGGCTTCAATTCTCGCGCTGGATTCAGATTCGGCCCTGGCTTCGGCCTTTGCTGCTTTCTCGGCCTCGGCTTTCAGCTTTTCCTCCGCTTCTGCTTTGATTTCAGCTATCGTCTCAGAATAAGCCCTCGACTTCTCCTCAGCCTCTGCTTTAACTTTCTCTATCGCTTCGGCATAAGCTCCGGCTTTTTCTTCTGATTCGGCTCTGGCTTTTGCTTCGGCTTCGGTTTTTTCCTCTGCTATTGTTCTTGCTTGGCGCTCAGCCTTTATATCCTCTTTGGCTTTTGCTATTGCCTCAGCATAACCACTTCTTTCTGCCTTGGCCTTAGCCTTGGCCTCGACTTTAGCAATAGCTATGGCCGCTTTTTCAGCTCTGGCCTGGGCTTTTGCTTTTTCCCTTGCTTCGTCCCTTGTTCTCGCCTGTGCTTCGGCTTGGGCTTTTTCTTCCGCTCTTACTCTGGCATCAGATTCGGCCTTTAGTTTTTCTTCTGTTTCGGCCAGCGCCTCAGCATAAGATTTGGCCTTGTCCTCAGCTTCGATTTTAGCGATGGATTCGGATTCGGCCCTGGCCTCGGCCTTTGCTGCTTTCCCGGCCTCGGTCCTTAGCTTTTCCTCCGCTTCTGCTTTGATTTCAGCTATCGTTTCAGAGTAAACCCTTGACTTTTCCTCAGCATCAGCTCTGGCTTTCTCTATCGCCTCGGCATAAGCTCCGGCTTTTTCTTCAGCTTCAGCTCTTGCCCTTGCTTGGGCCTCAGCTTCGGCTTCTGCTCTTGCCCTGGCCTCAGCTTCGGCTCTTAGTCTTTCTTCTGCTTCGGATTTGATTTCAGCTATCGTACCAGAATAAGCCCTTGACTTTTCCTCAGCCTCTGCTCTGGCTTTCTCTATTGCCTCGGCATACGCTCTGGCTTTTTCTTCTGCTCTTGCCCTTGCCTTTGCTTCAGTCTCGGCTTTTTCTTCTGCCCTTGCCCTGGCTTGTGCTTCTAACCCTGCTTTTTCTTCGGCTCTAACTTTTGCCTCAGATTCATCCCTGAGTCTTCGTTCTGCTTCGGCCTTGATTTCAGCTATCGTCTCAGAGTAAGCCCTTGACTTTTCCGCGGCCTCTGCTTTGGCTTTTTCTATCGCCTTGGCATAAGCTGCGGCTTTTTCTTCCGCTTCGGCTCTTGCTCTTGCTTCGGCCTCGGCTTTGGCTTCAGTTTGAGCTTTTGCTTCTCTTTCAGACCTTAGCCTTGCATTAGTTTCTAATCTGGCTCTTTCCTCAGCCTTAGCCCTTAATCCGACCTCGGCCTTTAGCTTTTCTTCCGCTTCTGCTTTGATTTCAGCGATCGTCTCAGAATAAACCCTCGACTTTTCCTCGGCCTCTGCCCCGGCTTTCTCTATCGCCTCGGCATTTGCTCGGGCCTCTTCTTCGGCTTCGGCTCTTGCCTGTGCTTCGGCCTCAGCTTTGGCTTCTGCTCTTGCCCTGACCTCAGATTCGGCCCTTAATTTTTCTTCTGCTTCGGCTTTGATTGCAGCAATCGTCTCAGAATAAGCTCTCGATGTTTCCTCGGCCTCTGCCCTGGCTTTCTCTACCGCTTTGGCATAAGCTCTGGCTTTTTCTTCTGCCCTTGCCTTGGCTTGGCGCTCGGCCTTGGCATTCTCCCGAGCTTCGGCCATTGCGTCGTTATAGGCCCTTTTTTCAGCTTTGGCCTTAGCCTTCGCTTCAGCTTTGGCGAGGGCTCTGGCTTTAGCTTCGGCTTTGGCTTCGGCTTTTTCCTTTGCTCTGGCTTCAGCCCTGGCTCTTTTTTCAGCTTTGGCTATGGCTTTTGCTTTCTCTTTGACTTTTTTAAAATTGGTACAAGGGATTAGAGGGTGAGCGGGCCAATGTTTCTGCCCACATATACTGCAAGTTGGTACAAATTTTTCATCCGGGGACGGATTTGTTGTTTGAGTAATTTCGGGAACGCTCTGCCCTTTACTTTCAACTGTTTTATCAATATTCATTTTGAACCCACAATCAAAATTACTATTCAAAATTTCCGTTTTTCTGTTGTTTCTTTGTTAGTAAGCAGTGAAGCGAAGACACTACTCCGGCCAGATACAAACCTGTACAGCCTAAATGTTGTCTGGCAAACTTTGGAAACATTAGAAAATACCGTCAAATGTCGGTCTTTTCGGCCAATATATATAACAACAAGAATCAATTTTTTATATCGGCTTCCTCCTGAAGCAAAGACGATGTAGATTATCCAATTGATGCCTAATTGTCAAGAAAATTACACCATACAGCGTTTAGAGGATAGTGCAGAAGAAACAGCAGCAATACCCCCATTAGAGTAGAGGACGCTCTAAAGCAGCGGGACAGGCAAGGGTTAGTGAGTTATGTTGGTGAGGCAGGCTTGGGCGTTTCTCTTTAAGCGGTCGAGGCCTAAACGTAGAAAAGCTGAGTCGGCGAATCTGGTCTCAAAGTCATCTTCGCTCATATTCAGAATTTGATGGAGATTAAGTTTGGCCCTGTCATTATAAAACTTGAACTGCCTGTTTTTGCATACGGGGGCATCGGTGTGGTGGGGACAGGCGAGGACACATTCGTCGCAGCCGAAGAGACGAGCGCCAATCTTTTGGGCTAAATCGGGCGGGAACTCGGCTTTGTATTCGATTGTCAAATAGCTGATACACTTATTGGCGTCAAAGTAGCCATCGGGCATCAAAGCACCTGTCGGGCAGGCAGTCAGGCACCTGTTGCAGTTCGAGCAACCAGCCTTAATTGGCTCATCGGTTGGCAGTTTCAGACTGGTTACTATTTCAGCGAGGAGGAGCTGGGGTCCGAGCTGGGGATTGATAAGCATACGATTTTTACCGATGAAGCCGAGGCCTGCGCGTGCGGCAAGAGTCCTTTCGGCCAAGGGAGCTGAGTCAACGCAAATTTTGAATCTAAAGCTGGTGCCGGCGACGGAAGCTGTAAAATCAGTTAGTTTTCGCAACTGCTTTTTAATAAAGGGGTGATAGTCTTCGTATCGAGCGTAGTTTGCTACTGTACCCATCGGGCCTGCAGAGGTCGTTGGTTCTTTTTGTGGCGGAGTGTAGTTTAAGCCGAGACATATTATTGATTGAGCATTTTTAAATAGTTTGGCAGGGTTTGTGCGTTTGTCGAGGTTATCCCGCATATAGTCCATTCGGCCTGCGTAGCCAAAGGCGAGCCAGTCGGTGAACAATTTGAACTGCTCGTTGTTCAGAGGTGAGGCGTCCGTTATGCCGGCCAAGTCGAAACCCAATCGCAAAGCTTCTTGCTTTATGTCCTCGGCCAAACCCATAGTGTTTGATTATACTAAATCCAGCTGCATAAGCCACAAAACAATTGTGAACAAGAAACAAAGGCATTATTATAGTTGCCGTTAATTCAAGGAGATAAAAGAATGGCAGAAGAATTAATCGGCATAATAGGCGGCACAGGCCTGGGTGATGCGCTGGCTGAACACATAACTGATGCGGAACTTCACGATGCCGACACACCTTTTGGCAGGCCAAGCACAGCCATTTTAATCGGTAGATTCGGCAACAGAAAGGTCGCATTTCTCAATCGGCACGGTAAGGGACATAAACTTTCACCGAGCGAGGTCCCGTTTTTAGCCAATATCTTCGCATTGAAAAAGCTTGGTGTCCATACGGTGATATCAAGCGGAGCGGTGGGTTCGCTCCGCCAGGAGATTGCTCCGGGTGATTTGGTGATTGTTGACCAGCTCATCGATAAAACGTTCAAACGGCAAAGCAGCTTTTTCAGCGGGTATGGAGCGGTGCACTGCGAGATGAGCGAGCCGGTTTGCGGGCGGGTTCGAAAGCTACTTTGCGATGCAGCTGAGACAATCGATATAAAAACACATTCGAGCGGCACATATATATGTATGGAAGGTCCGCAATTTTCCACACGGGCTGAATCGCTAATGCACCAGAAGTGGGGCGGTGATTTGATTGGTATGACGGCCATGCCGGAGGCGAAATTGGCCAGAGAAGCACAAATCTGCTATGCTCTGATTGCACTGCCGAGCGATTATGACTGCTGGCGACCACACGAAGAGCGAAAAGATAAGCAGGCACTTCTTAAAGAGATTACCGCAAATTTGCAAACGGCAACAGACAATTGCCTGGAACTTATTAAGGCGGTTTTGCACAGCGGAAGCGGGCTTGTTAGCGAGGACTGTTCCTGCAGGAAAAGTCTGGATTTGGCTGTGTGGACGGACCAGAGCCAAATCAAGGCGGCTGATAAAGAAAAGCTGAAAGTACTCTTTGAATAGCTTTAAATAGAGGATAGGGTATAATCGACAGAACAAGACTAAATTTGAAAGGATGACAAAATGGGCAGGCAGACAAAGGGAACGATTGTTTTGGCGGTTGGTACTGTTTTTGTTATTATGTTAATTGCAGGCTGCGAGGAGCAGAATTTACAACATACAAAAAGGAGCAGACTCGTAGCCAACGAGAACAGGCTACTAAAAAAACAATTAAAGCAGACTGAAAAGAAGCTCGAACAATGTTTGCAAGAAAAGAAGTCTATGCAAGAAAGGGCACATGAGGATGCCTTAACGCCAATGACGTATGTTATTGGAGAAAACCAGAAGCTGACCGAGGAAAACGAGGATCTCAGGGCACAAATAGAACAACTTAAAAAAGAAGTGGAGGAACTTAAAAGAACCGACAAACCCTAAACCTCTGTAAAGCCAGCGTCAGCTATCTTTGAACGCAGACTTTCTGGGTAGCTTCTATACAATCGGGCAATTTTTCCTGGGGGTAACGTTTTTGCATTGCCGCTGCAATAAGCCCTACAAACATAGGATGAGGCCTTAACGGGCGTGAAGTGAGGCAGGGATGCGCCTGAGTAGCCATAAAAAACGGATGAGAGGGAATTTCGAGGATTTGCATAATGGGCGGGTTCGGCACGCTCACCGCAGGCTGATTGGGAGCTTTCCCGGAAAAGACCAAGCCGGTGTTTTCCAGCGACTCAATATAACGAGGGGCAACCTCGTAACGATGTCTAAATCGCATCCTGACAGAGCCGGCTTCTCCGAAGAGCTTCCAGGTGAGGGTTTTGGGTTTTAATTCTATATCTCTTCCGCCGAGCCGCATATTACCGCCGAGTCCCTCTATTTTTTTCTGCTCGGGCAAAATATCGATTACCGGGTCTGGGCAATCGGGCTGAATTTCTGTAGAGCCGGCTTTTTTAAGTCCACAGACATCGCGGGCAAATTCTACAACGGCCATTTGAAATCCAAAGCACAGTCCGAGGAAAGGGAGATTATTCAGTCTGGCATATTTTGTGCAGGCCATTTTCCCATCTGCGCCGCGGGTACCAAATCCGCCGGGGACAATAATACCGTCAACATCGCCAAGATGCTCGGGGACATTGCCATCGGTAATATCGGTTGTTTCAATCCATTTTATTTCTGTCTTACAGCCGAGCGCGATACCAGCGTGCTCAAGAGCATTGATTATCGAGGCATAACTGTCACGGACAGCGGTGTACTTACCCGTGATACCGATTATTACCTCGCGATTGATGGTGTCTATTTTGTCGGTGAAATCGCACCATTTGGCCCAGGCCTTGCGTTCGTGGCGGAGATTGATTCTGTCCTCTATTTTGAGCAATCGCAAGACCTGAAAATCCAGGCCTGCGTCTCTAAGCATCGCCGGTATCATATAGACGCTGGCCGAATCGGGGACGCTGACCACCCTTTCGAGAGGGACGTTGCTGTAGACACTGATTTTTTGTCGGGCTTTTTCGGTAACCGGATGGACGGCCCTGCAGACGATGATGTCCGGCTGAATACCGAGCTGCATAAGCTGTTTTATGCCGAGCTGAGCGGCCTTTGATTTTTGCTCGCCGAGAGTGGGTGGTTCCAGGATATAGGTTAAAGCAACGAAGCAAGAGCTGTTGGGGCCTTCTTCATAGGCAAGCTCGCGCATCGCCTCGATGTAATAGGCATTTTCCAAATCGCCGACGGTCCCGCCGATTTCGACAAAGACTATATCGGCATCGGTTTCGGCTGCGAGGTTGCGAAGGCGGAGTTTGACTTCGCCGGTGACGTGTGGAATCATCTGAACGTCTCTGCCGAGATAATCGCCGTGTCGTTCCTTGTTCAGGACTGAGTTGAATATCTGTCCGCTTGTGACAAAGTTTGCTCTGGTGAGGTTCTGGTCGAGTATTCTCTCATAAGTACCCAAGTCCATATCGGTCTCCATACCGTCATCAAGGACGAAAACTTCGCCGTGGCGGAAGGGATTCAGTGTGCCGGAATCGATATTCAGATAGCCTTCGAGCTTGATGGGTGCGACTTTGAGGCCTTTGTCCTGCATTAGTTTAGCTAAACAAGAGGAGAATATTCCTTTTCCCAGGCCGCTCATCACAGTACCGAGAACAAGACAATAGCGGGTTTTTCCTTTTTTATAGCCAGCGGGGACGGGTGAGAAAAATTCGCTATCAACTGAAATGTCGCTGACGGAAGCCAATAAATCTTTATCTTTGGTCATAGGTTTTCCTTTTTTATTTTAAGCCACCCTGCAGTTTTTTTGTATCTTTTGACGAACTCGGCATATTGCTGCGGAGTGTCTATACCATCGCAGGTATGTTTGACTTTGCCGACTAATATATCAAAGCCATTTTCGAGCGCACGCAATTGTTCGAGTTTTTCGATTTTTTCCAGCGGAGTTTGCGGCAATTTTGTAATCTTCAGCAGAAAATCTTTTCGATAAGCGTAAATTCCAATATGACGGAGATATTGCTTTATATCTCCTATGCCGGATTTTTCCCTATCATAAGGAATAGGAGCACGCGAGAAATAAATTGCTCTATTATTACAATCAGCAATTACTTTCACGATGTTAGGGTCGGCGATTTGGTCAGCGTTTTGGAAATCGGCGGCGAGTGTGGCCATCGGATAATCGGGATTGTCTATCAAAAGATGAGCTACATAATCGATATTTTTTGGGTCTATTTCCGGCTCATCGGCCTGTAAGTTCACCGCGATATCGACGTTAATGTCGGCAACAGCTTCAGCGATGCGGTCGGTGCCGCTCGCACAATTTCGGCTGGTCATAATGCATTCGGCGCCGAAGGATTCGGCGGCGGCGACTATCCTTTTATCATCGGCAGCTATTATTACCTTTTCGGGCAGCGAAGCAAGGCAGGCCTGCTCATAGGTATGCTGGATGAGAAATTTGCCGGTATCTTTGGCGAGAACTTTAGCGGGGAATCTGGTAGAGCCGTAACGAGCAGGTATACAAGCGTAAACTATCACAAATAAACCTTCCCGGCAGCAGAATTTGGTCAAAAAACCACTGCCAAAGTATATTAAGCTAAACAGAAGATTTTGTCAACCCTGTTAGAAAATTTCTTTTTTTGAAGAATTTCTAACGAGGTAAACGGGTGAAAATATTTTCTTTGCGATTTTGCTTGACAAAGGTGAATGGATTTGGTCTAATGGTGTTCTTATGAAGCGAATTAACCGTAAAAATGCCAATATGTGGTGGCGGCCTGCGGAATAGAACCGGCAGGCGGCGGTAATTTGCTGTTATAAACTTATTCAGATTTTTTTAGAAAGCGGCCTGTTGGAAAAACAGGCTGCTTTTTTATTTGTATTTATGAGGATTTGCGGATAAAAATTGTAATAAAAGGTCAAAAGTATGGATGATTACAAAGAAATAATAGCCAACGCCAAGGCGGGGCAAATCGTGCCGATAGTCAAGGAGATTGATATTGATGAGCCGGTGGATTTTTTTGCCAAGCTAAGCGACTACGGCCGGAGTAAAAATTGCGCTTTGTTCGAAGCAAGCGACTACCTTGCGGAAAATGCACTGAGCTTCGGGACGGCAAGGCCGGGGCTTTACCTTACCGGCACCGGAGCCGATTTTACCATTAAAGCCCTGAGCAACACCGGCAGGCGGATGATAGGATATTTGTCCAGCAAGAGGAAAAAAAGCTTTGTTTTTTGCGAATCGGTGGAATTCGGTCCGGAAGCGATTACCGGTCGAATTAAGCAGGGCGAAAGAGTATTAGATGAGCAATCACGGCTGCAAAGTACAAACCAGATGGATGTATTACGGGCGGTTGCGTTTGGTTTCAGCCTGGCGAGCAAGCCGTTCCGTGTAACCTGCGGGCTGTTAGGATCTATAAGCTACGATTTTATAGACCAGTTTGAAAAACTTCCTCCCAGCGGAAGTGATTTGCTCGGTAATCCTGATTATGAGCTTTACTTTGCTGACAATATCTTTCTGTGCGACCACAAACAAAACAAAGGTTACGTTATTGTCAATTGTGTGATAACCGACGGAGACCGTGAAGCTGCAATTGCCGAGACACAAGAGTGCTTCGAATACTATTTCAATATCGTGAAACTCGCTACTCCCAAGGGACAAAAATATACAGGACCGCTGGCCCCTGCCTCAAGTGATACCGACAGAAGCGAATACGAAAGAATAGTTCGTGACGCCAAGCAGCATATTATCGACGGCGACATTTTCCAGGTGGTTTTGAGCAGGACGAAATTAGAGCCGTGTCCTGATGAACCATTGGATGTTTACAAGCGTCTTAGAAAACTGAATCCTTCGCCATATATGTTTTATCTGAACACGCCGACTACGATATTGATAGGGTCCAGTCCTGAACTTAATCTGCGCGTCAGCGGGGGCAAGAGACGCAATGTAGAGATTAGGCCGATAGCGGGCACAAAGCCACGTGGCCGGGTCGGAGATAAAATCGATGCAGATACCGATTTCAGATACGAGGCAGAACTGAAGCTCGACCATAAAGAGCTGGCGGAGCATATAATGCTGGTTGACTTGGCGAGAAACGATATTGCGAGGGTGGCTGAGCCGGGCAGCAGAATCGTTACGGAGCTGCTGACGGCGGAAAAATACTCTTCGGTGCAGCATTTAGTAAGCAACGTCAAAGGCACTCTGGCAAAAGGCCTCGATGCGCTAAGCGCATATCTTGCGACGATGAATATGGGGACGCTTACTGGTGCGCCGAAGATTGAAGCTATGAAAATAATCCGTCAGCTCGAAAGAACAAAACGCGGGTACTACGGCGGAGCTGTTTGCTATCTGACAGTTGACGGCCAGTTCGATAGTTGTATTACCATAAGAAGCCTGCAGGTAAAGGACCACACGGCTTATATTCGGGCCGGCGCAGGTATAGTATATGACAGTGTTCCAAAAACCGAATTTGAAGAGACGGAGCACAAGGCAAATTCCTGTCTGCGTGCGATTCGCGGGGAATAAAAAGGACAAAATCCTATGAAAGAAAAGATGAGAAAAGTCTTGTTCATCGATAACTTCGATTCGTTCACATACAATCTGGTGGATGATTTTTGCAAGCGTAACTGCGATGCGAAGGTTTATCGAGCCGATACCGAACTGGAAGACCTCAGTGTGGTAGCTGAAGAATTTGACCCCGACCTTCTTGTGATTTCGCCTGGGCCGGGGACGCCGGATACGGCCGGTGTTTCACTGGCAGCGGTGGATTATTTCAAAGACAAATTGCCTATATTCGGCGTCTGCTTAGGCCACCAGGCGATTGTGCAGTATTTCGGCGGTAAAGTCAGCCATGCGCCGGTACCGATGCACGGCAAGCCCTCGCGAATAACACACAATGGGAAAGGGATATTTGCCGGAGTGGAAAATCCGCTACAGGCAGGACGCTATCATAGTCTCTGCTGCTATACGCTGGAACTGCCGGAGTGCTTAAAACAGACGGCGGAGTTCGAAGGGATTGTTATGGGAATCGAGCATAAAGAGTTTGCGATATTCGGTGTGCAGTTTCACCCGGAAAGCATTTTAACTCCTGCGGGCGGCAAGATAATCGAAAATGTTCTGTCAATCGCAGTCGAAAGACACTAGAAATAAGGTACTGAGGATGGCAGTAATAACTGAATATATCGAGCTTTTATTACAGAGTAAAGACCTGAGCTTTAAGCAGGCAGAGCGATTGTTGGATGTTATCTTTGAAGGCGAGGTTAGCGAGGTGCAGATTGCGGCGTTTCTTACAGCGATGCGCATCAAGGGCGCTACGGCAGCGGAATTAGCGGGGCTTGCCAAATCTCTACGCAACCATGCAATTAAAGTAAAAGTTGATGTCGATAATCCGGTTGATACCTGCGGCACAGGTGGCGGGGCAATCAAAACGTGTAACATTTCAACAGCATCGGCGATAGTGGCAGCAGGGGCAGGGGTTTATGTGGCCAAGCACGGCAATCGCGGGATAACCAGCAAGTGCGGGTCGGCTGACGTGTTTGAGGAATTGGGAGTTAAAATAGATGCGGGAGCTGAGACGGTGGCAGAATGTATAAAGCAGGCCCATATCGGCTTTATGTTTGCACCGGCGTTCCATCCGGCGATGAAATATGTTCAGCCAATCCGCAAGAGTCTCGGCTTTAGAACGGTATTCAACATTCTTGGGCCTTTGGCCAATCCGGCCAACGTGCAGAGACAGGTGCTGGGTGTGGCGGATGAAGAACTGATGGAAACGGTGGCTGAGGCCCTCAAGCTGCTGGGCACAAAAGTCGCAATGATTGTTCACAGTAACGGAATGGATGAAATAAGCACAGCAGGGGTTACTAAAATAACAGAATTAAAAGAAGGTAAAATCGAAAGCTGTGAACTAAACGCAGAAGATTTGGGAATTTCGCCGGCCAATATAGACGATTTGAAGGTAACCGACGCCAAGGAAAGCGCCAAGGTCCTCAGAAAGATACTAAACGGTAAAGAGAGGGGGCCACGCAAAGATATCGTTATTCTGAACGCCGCTGCTGCAATAATAGTCTCGGGGCTTGCGGATGATTTTGAATCGGCAATCAGGTTGGCAGATGCCTCGGTCAGCGATGGCAGGGCATTAGCCTGTCTGGAAAAGTTAATCGAAATCTCAAATAGTGGATGAGCAGATGAGTGAATGAGTAAATGCTGATAGTGAAAGTCAAAATTTGCGGTCTTACCAATTATGAAGACGCAGCGGCGGCAATGGATATGGGTGCGGACCTGCTGGGTTTTAATTTTTATCCGAAAAGCCCACGGTACATTACACCGGCAAAGGCGGCAAAGATAATAAGCAAACTGCCGGCTTTTACAGATATTGTCGGCGTCTTTGTGAACGAATCGATTGAGCGAATCGACGAAACGAAAGACCTGTGCCAATTAGACTGGGTGCAGTTGCACGGTGACGAAGACCCGGAGTTCTGTAAGAAGTTTCGCTCTGACAATGTGAAAATAATGAAGGCAATACGTGTAAAAGACCAGAGAGACGTTGAAAGTGCAGAAAGCTTTTTCACAGATGCGATTTTGCTGGATGCTTTTAACCCCAAAAAATACGGTGGGACAGGTATAAGCTTTGACTGGAATATCATAGGGCATATTGGGAAGCGTATTTTTTTGGCCGGCGGGATAAATCCGGATAATGCAGCCAAGGCGGTTGAACTGGGAGTTTACGGAATCGACGTGTGCAGCGGTATTGAGATTAGGCCCGGTAAAAAAGACAAAAGATTAATGAAGAAACTATTTGAAAATATACGGCATTTGAGAGGTTAGGAAATTAGTCATGAAATATAAAGGCAGGTTCGGAGATTATGGGGGATTCTATGTGCCGGAAGTTTTAATACCGGTACTGGAAGAATTAGAAGAGGCGTTTTATCGCTTTTATGAGGATAAGCGATTTGTGGCTGAGCTGGCGCAGCTTTTGCGAGATTATGCCGGCAGGCCAAGCCCGCTTTATTATGCAGGGAGATTCAGCGAGTATGTCGGCTTTAAGGTGTATCTAAAGCGTGAAGACCTTCTGCACGGCGGAGCACACAAGGTCAACAACACACTCGGCCAAGGGCTTTTAGCAAAGTATATGGGCAAAACCAAACTTATTGCCGAGACCGGCGCCGGCCAGCACGGTCTGGCGACGGCGATGATTGGCGCTTTGTTCGGGATGGAGACGAAAATCTTTATGGGTGTAACCGATATTGAGCGACAAAGCGTCAACGTCCACAAGATGAGACTGTGCGGCGCAGAAGTTGTGCCCATCGAAGGCGGAACAGGGACGCTCAAAGACGCTATCAACGACGCCCTTCGTTACTGGACAGCCCACGTCAGCGATACGTTTTACCTTTTCGGCTCAGCGTGCGGGCCGCATCCGTACCCGACAATAGTAAAACATTTCCAAAGCTGTATCGGCAAAGAAACGAGGCAGCAGTGCCTCGACAAATTAGGCAGATTGCCGGATATGATTGTTGCCTGTGTGGGCGGCGGCAGCAATGCGATAGGTATTTTTTCCGCTTTTCTGGACGATAAAGATGTGAAGCTAATCGGTGTTGAGGCCGGCGGCAGGAGCATAGCCAGCGGCAAACACGCTGCAACACTGGTAGCCGGGCGAGTGGGTATCCTGCATGGGTCAAAATCCTATCTGCTGCAGGATGCGGAAGGACAGGTTTGCGATACCGAATCGGTAAGTGCGGGATTGGATTACCCGGCCGTCGGGCCGGAGCACTGTCTCCTGAAAGATACCGGCAGGGCTAAATACGTTGCAGCGGAAGATGCCGAGGTACTCGATGCATTTGAGCTGCTGAGCAAAAGTGAAGGAATACTTCCGGCCCTGGAAAGTGCACACGCTTTAGCCTACCTTATGAGTCAAAAAGGAAAGTCAGAGCCGGGACAAATAGCGGTAGTGAATCTTTCCGGCCGAGGTGATAAAGATGTTTCGATTGTGGAAAAACATCGACCCCGCTTCGCCCAAAGGGCTACGCAGGGCGAGCCTTTGCAAAGGACGAGTAGCTTATGAAAACATATAAAGAACTTTTTTCCGAATTAGACAGAGCAGCATTGATACCGTTTTTTGTAATCGGCGACCCTGATTTAGATACGAGCCTTGAGATTGTAAAAGCAGCCATTGATGCAGGGGCTGATATTTTAGAGCTTGGCATACCGTTCTCCGACCCGATAGCAGACGGGCCAACGATTCAAAAGGCTGATATTCGGGCAAGGAACAGCGGGATGAGCGTCGCAAAGGCGCGGGAGTTTGTCCAAAAGGTCAAGGATTACAAGGATATTCCGATAGGACTACTGATGTATTACAACCTGATTTACCAGTACGGAACGAAAAAGTTTTTCAGCGATTTTCACAAAGCAGGCGCCAACAGTGTCTTAGTTGCTGATTTGAGTATTGACG
>Ga0315274_10001133_pt1 | contig 41354 bp, 40 predicted proteins | sample YL17G02_20_MG_FD_203700 | JGI IMG/M metagenome (GOLD analysis project Ga0315274, IMG submission 203700) | Sediment microbial communities from Yellowstone Lake, YNP, Wyoming, USA - YL17G02_20 | ecosystem: Environmental > Aquatic > Freshwater > Lake > Sediment | place: USA: Wyoming | collected...
CCCGCTCGCCTGTACGATGCTCGATGCGGTCGGGCGGGGAGTCCTATAGGGCCCACAACAGAATTTTCGATTGCAGGTTTTCGATTGTCGATTTTCATGTAGGATTTTCAGCGTGATGGCTACCGCACGGGATGGCCCGATGACCTGTGTCGTGTAGTCAGATCAATTGACAATAGAGGGCGAAGAACGTCTCCAATGAAGTAGCATATAACCAGATGGTTACGAATCGGAGAAGCCCTCCGATTTTTTTTATCTCAGAACGATGCCGAAAATTACAATCACATTTCCCGATGGCAACTCCAGGCAGTTCGACCAGGGCGTCACTGGCCTGCAGGTAGCCGAGAGTATCAGTAAAGGGCTGGCACGAGAAGCGCTTGCGGTCGAAGTGAATGGAGAAGTGTGGGATCTGAGCCGCAAGATCAGTTCGGATGCTGTCGTCAAGATATTGAAGTGGCAGGATGAAGGTGGCAAATACGCCTTCTGGCACAGCTCTGCACACCTCATGGCAGCTGCGATCGAGGGGTTATTCCCCGGCACGAAGTTTGGCATTGGACCGCCGATCGAAACGGGCTTTTATTATGATCTGGATGTTGGCGACCATACTCTGACGGCAGAAGATCTGCAGAAAATTCAAGAGCGGATGTATGAGCTGGCTGGCAAGGATGATCCCTACGTGCGCGAAGAGAAGAAGTGGGAGGACGCCGTCTCGTACTTCAGGGAGAAGAAGGATCCATACAAGATCGAGCTTCTTGATGAGTTGAAGGGACAATCGATCACCTTCTACCATTCTGGAGCGTTCACAGATCTGTGTTATGGGCCGCACCTGCCGTCGACCGGACGCATCAAGGCGATCAAGCTCCTCAGCGTTGCAGGCGCATACTGGCGCGGTAGTGAAAAGAACAAGATGCTGCAACGCATCTACGGTGTGACATTCCCGAACAAGCAGGAGCTCGATCAGCATCTTTACCGCCTCGAGGAGGCAAAGCGGCGCGATCACCGGAAGCTTGGTCAGGAGCTCGAATTGTTCCTGCTCACGCCAAAAGTGGGTGGCGGACTGCCGCTATGGCTTCCGAAAGGGACGGTGATTCGCGAGGAACTCGAAGGGTTTATGCGCTCCGAGCAAAAAAGGCGCGGCTATCTCCCGGTCGTGACCCCACACATCGGCAACATCAATCTGTACAAGACGAGCGGTCATTATCCGTACTACAAGGACAGTCAGTTCTCCCCGGTGAAAGTCGAGGAAGAAGAGTACCTCCTCAAACCGATGAATTGTCCCCATCACTTTCAGATTTACGCGGCGAAGCCGCACAGCTACCGCGATTTGCCTATACGGTTGGCTGAATTTGGCACCTGTTACCGGTATGAGCAGTCAGGTGAACTGAACGGACTCATCAGGGTTCGTTGTTTCACCCAGGATGACTCTCACATGTTTCTGCGGCAGGATCAACTGAAACAGGAGCTCCTCGGCGTCATTGATCTCATTCAGCTTGTCTTCAACACGCTGGGATTCAGCGATTTCAAGACGCGGCTCTCCTTCAGGGATCCTAAGAACAAGGAAAAGTACGGCGGAGAGGATTCGCTCTGGATACAGGCTGAGAAGGATATCAAAGAGGCAGCCGACGAAGCGAAGCTGGATTACTACATCGGAGTGGGCGAGGCGGCATTCTACGGCCCGAAGATTGATTTCATGGTGCGTGATGTCCTTGGAAGAACCTGGCAGCTCGGAACAGTGCAGGTTGACTATGTCATGCCGGAACGCTTCAATCTCGAATACACCGGAGCAGACGGCCAGAAGCATCGCCCGGTAGTGATTCACAGAGCTCCATTCGGCTCGCTGGAGCGATTCATCGGCGTTCTCATCGAACATTTTGCGGGCGAGTTTCCCCTCTGGCTCGCGCCGGTGCAGGCCGCTATCCTGCCGATCACCGATCAGTATTTTGAGTATGCGACGGAAGTGTACAACCAGTTCAAGGCAGCCGGTATTCGGGTTGAGCTCGACGAGCGTAACGAAAAAGTGGGATACAAAATACGGGACTGGGAGTTGAAGAAGGTGCCGTATATGCTCGTCGTCGGTGAGAAGGAGAAAGCCGCAAACTCCGTCTCCGTCCGCCAGCACAAGAAAGGTGACTTGGGGGGGATGGGAAGGGAAGCTTTCATGACACGGACGCTCGATCTTATTCAACGAAAATCACTCACTCTCTAGGAGACTCTCCCATTAAGCAAGAACGTGCGCGTATCAATTCGGAAATCAGGGCACCACAGGTACGGGTGATCGATGATGAAGGGGCGCAGCTGGGTGTGCTAACGGTGAAGGAGGCAATTGCCGCGGCGACGGCGCGATCGCTCGATCTTATCGAGATAGTGCCCACGGCCGAACCTCCGGTGTGCAAGATCATGGATTTTGGAAAGTACAAGTATGAACTTGCCAAAAAGGAGAAGCTTCAGAAGAAGCACCAGCATGTGACGTTGGTCAAGGAGATCCGCTTCCATCCTAACACAGACACGCATGATTTCGATTTCAAGGTGCGTCATGCCCGGGCATTCATTGAAGAAGGGCACAAAGTGAAGGCGACGGTCGTGTTCAAGGGGCGTGAGATCACCTACCAGGACCAGGGGAGAGAGTTGCTTGACCGGTTCACTGCACAGCTGGACGACATTGCGAAAATTGATGCGTCGGCGAAAATGGAAGGCCGGCAGATGATCGCATACTTTGTCGCGGACAAATCGAAGAAGAAGTCGGGAGATGGCAATAAACAAACAGCAGTATCAACTTAACGGAGTACAGGTATGCCAAAGATGAAAAGCCGCCGGAGAGCTTTGAAGTCATACAAAGTGACTGCGTCGGGTAAGATTAAACGGCGAAAAGCCTTTCGAAGCCATATCCTGACTTCGAAATCCACAAAACGAAAACGACATCTTCGCAAACCAACGCTGGTGTCCGAGACGGAAGCGTACAAGGTGCGACGGTTTCTGTTAGCATAACTAAGAAGGAGTAAGGTCCATGCCGCGTTCACAAAACAAAGTCGCATCTCATCGGCGCAGAAAGAAACTCCTGCAGCGAGCGAAAGGCTTCTGGGGCGCTCGAAGCAAGGTTCACACTGTCGCCAAACATCACGTTGACAAGGCCCTGAGCCACGCCTACCGGCACCGTCGCACAAAGAAGCGAGAGTTCCGTGGTCTCTGGGTGGCGCGTATCAACGCTGCAGCGAGAGAGAACGGTATGAGCTATTCGAAGCTGATCGCCGGGCTCGACAAGAAGTCGGTTGCCATCAACCGAAAAGTACTTGCCGACCTCGCGGTGAATCATCCTCAGGCGTTCGCTGAAGTAGTCAAGTTCGTCGCTGCATAATTCTGATCTTCTTGTCAATCGTCGCGCGGTGGCGCTCCCCGCACCTATCGGGGAGCTCACCGGGATTGGTGAGAAGATTTTCTCTTTTTGCCCATAGCGGTTGCAGGGTCGTACTGGCCTTCAACAAGTTAACGGTGGACGTATCATGTCTGTCCAGAATCCTCTTTGCAAACCATGACTGAGAAGATCAATAACATCCGTGCTGCATTCGAGGCGGATCTTACGGGGGCGGCAAACGAAGCCGATCTCGAATCGCTGCGTGTGAAATATTTGAGCAGGGGCGGCGCGATCGCTCAATTGTTCGACGAGATGAAGTCGATACCGCCGGCGGAGAAGCCCATCGTCGGGAAAATGCTGAACGCCCTCAAGACTGACGCGCAGCGAGCATTTGATGACAAGAAGGCAGGACTGAGTCGCGTCGGCGGACAAGGGGAGGATTTCCTTGATCTGACGATTCCTGGGCGTCCCCGCCCTGTGGGGACAAAGCACCTGTTAACCCGGACCATCGACGAGATCAGGGGCATTTTCTCAAGCCTGGGGTTCTCTGTAGCCACAGGGCCAGAAATCGAGACGGATTACTACAATTTTAGCGCTTTGAATTTCCCCCCCGACCATCCGGCGCGGGACATGCAGGACACGTTCTTCATCTCGAAAAACGTTCTATTGCGCACACATACATCTCCTGTCCAGATCCGGACAATGGAGAAGCAAAAGCCCCCTGTCAGGGAGATCATGCCCGGACGGGTGTACAGGAACGAAGCCGTGAGCGCCAGGAGCCTTGTCACATTCCACCAAATTGAGGGACTTTATGTCGACCAGGGGGTGACGTTCAGTGATCTGAAGGGAACCCTGGTGGCGTTTGCCCGGCAGTTCTACGGCGAGGATGTCCGGTATAAATTCCGTCCTACCTTTTTCCCGTTCACCGAGCCAAGTGCAGACATGTACATTTCTTGCTTCCTCTGCAAAGGCCAAGGCTGTCGTATGTGCAAACAGGCCGGGTGGCTGGAAATTCTTGGATCAGGTATGGTCCATCCCCACGTGCTGCAGAATGTCGGCTATGACACGGAACGCTACACTGGATTTGCTTTTGGAATGGGGATCGAGCGTATTGCATCACTGCGCTACGGAGTGGATGATCTCCGGCTTTTCTACGAGAACGATGTTCGGTTCCTTCAACAGTTCTGACGGCAAGACGGTATGAAGATCTCACATAGCTGGCTCACTGAGTACATCGACATACGCCTGAAACCTGCTCAGCTCGCAGAGCGATTGTCCATGCTCGGACTGGAAGTGGCAGGGTATGAAGATCTGGCGGCTCAATACAACAATTTTGTTGTGGGCGAAGTGCTCGAGCGCGGAAAACACCCGAAGGCCGATAGCCTCTCTCTGTGCAAAGTGCGCGTGGGACCGGAGACGCTCGACATTGTTTGCGGTGCGCCCAATGTTGCAGCGGGCCAGAAAGTTGCCGTCGCTCTCGTCGGAGCGACGATTCCGCGCAATCAGCACGACCCCGATGGAAAGCCGTTTGTCCTGGAGCGAGCGTCAATTCGCGGCGTTCAATCGAATGGCATGATCTGCTCGGCCTACGAGCTGGGCGTCGGTAGTGATGCCGATGGCATTCTCGTCCTTGATCCCAAGGCAAAGGTCGGAAGCCGGCTGGCAAAGTACCTGGGTGCGACCGATGTTGTCTATGACATGGAAATCACTGCGAACCGTGGCGACTGGCTAAGCCACATTGGCGTTGCGCGTGAACTTCAGATTCTCACTGGAACGAAAGCGCGACTACCTCGCGTGCGAATCAGAGAATCAAGGACGCTCGCACGGAAGGACGCGATTATCAAGATCCTCGACCGTGACAAATGTCTCCGGTATTCTTCGCGAATTCTCGCCAACGTGAAGATCGGCCCCTCGCCGAAATGGATGCAGGAACGGCTCCGCGCAGTTGGCGTACGACCGATCAACAACATCGTCGATGTCACGAATTACGTGTTGATGGAAACGGGTCAGCCGCTTCATGCGTTTGACTACGATACTCTGGCTGGTCATACGATCGTGGTGCAGTGCGGCAAGGAAGGCGAAAAGTTCACGACGCTTGATGAAAAAGAGAGGACTCTCCGCGCCGACACATTGATGATTTGCGACGGTGAAAAACCAGTTGCGATTGCGGGAGTGATGGGTGGAGCGAACACTGAGATCAGTGATCGGACGACAATGGTGTTGCTCGAGAGTGCGAATTTTGCGGCAGGCAATATCCGGCGTACATCGAAGCACCTTGGCCTGTCCACTGATGCCTCTCAGCGCTTCGAGCGCGGTGTGGATGTCGAGATGACGCTGTACGCTGTGAACCGCGCCGCGCAGTTGATACAGGAGATGGCTGGAGCGGACGTGCTTGGGGGTTGCATCGATGTGTATCCGAAGAAAAGCCGACCTGCGCTGGTTCCGCTTCGGGTGCGAAAGGCGAATGATGTCCTCGGGACGTCGCTTTCGAAGCGAGACATGGTCGAATATCTTGGACGCCTGAACCTGGTGCCGGCTTCGAGCGGCAAAGAGGCCATCAGATTTCGGGTTCCCAGCTTCAGGTTCGACATCGCAGAGGAAATTGATCTCATCGAAGAAGTCGCGCGAGTGCACGGCTATGACAATATCGAAACGAAGACGCGGACGATGGTCGATTTCTCGAAGCCGATGAAGTCCTGGTCGACGGAGGACGAACTCCGGCGATACTTCATTGGTGCCGGATTCCATGAGATTCTGACGTACAGCCTTCAGGATCGGAATGACGCTGGAATCGGTGGGGAAGCTCCCGTTGAGGTCTTGAATCCGGTGAGTGCGGAAGCGACGGCCCTCAGAACGAGTCTGATTCCGGGAGCTTTGACTGTGGTTCAGCACAATCGCTCCCATGGGCACAGTGATTTGCGTCTCTTTGAGATCGGGAATGTCTTCCATCGGAAGAACGATGCCTCGAGCGATGATCTCTCAGGCTACGACGAAGAAGACCGCATTCTCATTCTCGCGACTGGCAGTTTCCTTGTGCCACAATACCGGACGGAGCATCGTCAGGTTGATCTCCTTGATATACGCGGCGAGGTGGAAGCGCTCCTGTCCAAGTTTTGCCTTGACAAATACAGGTTTATTTCTTATGATAGCGTTAGCGCTTTAATTGAGAGCGCTCTAGCAGTTGAAATCAATGGTAGTTATGCCGGATTTCTCGGAAAGGTTGGCAAGTCAACCGCACAAAGGTTTGATATTGACGATGAAGTCTTTGTGTGTGAGTTGAAGTTGCATGTGTTGGAAAGTGGTTGGGTAGCCGAGAAAAAACTAACACCGCTTCCACGATTTCCAAGTGTTCGTCGGGATCTCGCGTTTGTAGTCGATTTGAACACTGAACAGGAAAAAGTGGCGCGGTCCATCAGGGAGGCTGGTGGAACCCTGCTTGCCGGTCTGGTCTTGTTTGACGTGTTCAAAGGAGATCAGGTCGGGGCTGGAAAGAAAAGCCTGGCGTATTCGCTGGAGCTCCAGCCGTTGGACAGGACGTTGACCGAACGAGAGATCGATGCGGAGATTGAGCGCATCGTGAACCGAGTCGAGGCAACGTGTCACGCAAAGCTGCGGGCCATGTAGGAGTGCCCCGCATATGATTCAGTGAACCTAGAGGAGACCTCCTTTGCCAGATCAGCATGTTGAAGCTGAGGTTTTGAGCGGCAAGGAAATCAAGAGTCTTGAATCCTCGCTGGAGGCTTTATGGGAGAAAGCGCGGAGAGTTTCGGAAATACTCGCCCAGATGCGAGAGACAAATACGGAACTCAGAAACCGCATCGAATCCCTGGAGTCCTCCGATGAGATCCTCAGAAGGGATCTTGCGAGCAAGGAGCAGGAACTGGACCATCTGCGAAGGGAAGCGCTCCGTCTACAGTCCAATGGTTCGAACTTCCTCACGAAAGAAGAAAAGGAGGCACTGAAAGCAAGGATCAAGGACCTCATCATCAAAATCAACTCACGTCTATAGTCCTGTGTTCTTGTTTTGGTCGCGGTGGAGGCTGGATCTTAGGGAACGTCGATCGCCATCACTCAATTTGATGCGTACGAGCCTATGAACGGAAAGAGCATAAAAGTAAAAATCTTCGGTTCAGAGTACCCGCTTCGTGGAGAGAATGAAGACTTCACGAAGAAGATCGCAGCCTACGTGGATACGATGATATCTACGATTCACGAGAAGATACCGGAGCAGCCGCCTCTTACTGTCGCGGTGCTGTCTGCTCTGAATATCACTGAAGATCTGATGAAAGAACGAGAGCGAAGCCAACAGTCGTTGACACATTTGGAAACGGAAATCATCAAGTTGTCCAACTACCTTGATAATTGTCTGGAAGTTGACACGACCGCGACGAAGAGCGGTTAATCTGATTTACTCTCGATTGTTCTTTCAAACGAAATAGGCGGTCGGAAGTAACGTTGTTCGAATTTTCCGCACCGTCAGCCGTGATCAAAACTTATTAAAGAACCTGACAGTTACTTTAATAGGGAGCTTGACTCATAAGCGTGGAGCGCAGGCCACCTCTCCGCCTTCAGTGGAGATGCCAAGCGACGACTCCGTTGCGCAGGCAACGGACGAGCGGGTAGTGGAAGTGTGAAATGCTTAGGCGGGCACCCACTGTGTTGAACTGAGGTTCTTTCAATACACCTTGATCTTCGGCCGACGAGTGCGGTTTTTTTTTCTCTGGTAGAGGTGTTGAAGAAGGAGCAATTATGTTACTCTACATTCTCATACCGATGGTGGTCGTCATCGCGGGCCTGACATTCTATGCAGGCTGGTATGTGAACGCGCGATCGGGCCAATACAAGATTACCAGCGCAGAAGACCGAGCGAAACGAATTATCGATGAAGCTGAAAAGGATGGCAATACACTCAAACGTGAAAAGTTGCTGGAAGCCAAGGATGAATGGTACAAGCGGAAAAAGGAATTCGAGACAGAAGCTCAGTCCAAGCGGAACAAGCTCCAGGCCTTTGAAAAACAACTGATTTCACGAGAGGAAAATGTCGATCGGAAGCTGGATCTTCTGAGTAAAAAAGAAGGTGCCTTGCAGATTCTGGACAAGGAGTTGGCAGAAAAGCGGAAACGATTCGACGAAAGAGACAAGGATCTGGCGCGTCTGATAAGTGAAGAAAATGCCCGTCTAGAGCGGATTTCTGGCACTACGCGTGAGGAAGCAAAGAAACAGCTTGCAGACAACCTTATAGAGACCGTCAAGACCGAATCCGCCCAGATGATCAAGGAATTGCGCGATAAGGCCAAGGAGGAGGCAAAACGGGAAGCCCACAAGCTTATTATTCAGGCCATTCAACGAACAGCGGCGGACCATACCGTTGAATCAACCGTCAGTGTCTTGAACCTCGAAAGTGACGAAATGAAGGGCCGTATCATTGGTCGGGAGGGGCGAAATATCCGGGCTTTTGAAGCGGCAACGGGCGTAGATGTTATAGTAGATGATACACCGGAAGCTGTTATACTGTCAGGCTTTGACCCGTTTCGGCGAGAAGTAGCTCGAATGTCTCTGGAACGCTTAATCGCAGACGGCCGAATCCATCCAGCCAGAATCGAAGAGGTGGTCGAGAAGGTGAGGAAGGAACTGGATGAAGAGACAATCCGAACAGGTGAAAATGCCCTTCTGGAAGTTGGCCTGCACGGGGCGCACGCCGAGATCGTCAAACATATTGGCCGGATGAAATACCGTTCAAGTTACGGTCAGAATCTACTTCAACACAGCGTCGAAGTTGCATTCCTGAGCGGCATCATGGCGGCCGAGCTTAATCTTGATCCAACCTTGGCCAAGCGCGGCGGGTTGCTGCACGATATTGGAAAAACCGTCGATCGCAGTGTGGAGGGACCTCATGCCCTCCTGGGATATGAGCTCTGTAAGAAATTCAATGAGCATCCTATCGTTTCCAATGCCGTCGGCTCCCACCACGAGGATATTCCGATGGAGCATCCGATTGCGGCTCTCGTCCAAGCGGCGGATGCTATCAGCGGGGCGCGTCCAGGGGCGAGACGGGAGTCTGTGGAAGGTTATGTCAAGCGCCTTGAGAAACTCGAATCCCTCGCCAAATCCTTCAACGGCGTTCTGAATACGTATGCCATTCAAGCCGGTAGAGAAATTAGAGTTATCTGCAACCATGAGCTTCTCGATGATGCGGCCGCAGATCAGCTCTCACATGAGATTTCGAACAAGATCCAGCAGGAAATGGAGTATCCCGGCCAGATCAAAGTGACAGTGATCCGCGAGTTCCGGTCGGTTTCCTTCGCAAAATGACGGCTGAAGTACTACTGGAGTGAAGGTTCTGAAGTGAGCCGTAGTAGAACGAAAATCCTTCGAATTGGAATTACTGGCGGGATCGGGAGCGGAAAATCCCTGGTTTGTTCGATATTCTCAGAACTTGGGTTCTCGGTTCTTTCGGCTGATGATATCGCCAAGGACCTGATGCTGTCAGACTCTTCGTTGCGTCGGAAGTTGAAGTCGCTCCTCGGTCCGCAGACGTACGCTTCCGATGGCGCACTCAACAGGGCGTACGTGGCCTCCCGCATCTTCACGGATGGCTCGTTGCAGCGGTCGGTGAACAAGCTTGTCCACCCAAAAGTTGAAGCATATCTGGAGAGGCAATTTCGAGAGTTCCAGCGTCGGGGAAAAAAGTGCGCCATCGTCGAAGCTGCGTTGATCTATGAAGCGGGCTACGACGCAACGCTCGATGGAGTGATTGTTGTGGATGCCCCCGTAGCCGAACGCATCGACCGTATCAGCAAACGCGATCGGAGCTCCGCAGGCGAGGTCCGGAAACGAATGAAATCCCAATGGCCTGTGCGGGAGAAACTGAAGAGAGCTGATTATGTAATTCGCAATACTGGATCCAGGCTCGAGCTGAGAAAGTCGGTTCAGTTCCTGGCCGCGGTGCTGCACACAATATCAAGAAGACCATGAACAAGAACGCAGAACTTTTCGAAAAGGAAGAGAAACTCTTCTTCCACACCTACAAGCGACTCGGACTGGATATAGTCAAGGGCGAGGGAACTACGCTCATCGCGCGCGATGGAAAAGTGTACACCGATTTCTTTGGAGGGCTTGCGGTCAATGCGCTTGGCTACAATCACCCCAAAGTGAACGAGGCGATCATCAATCAGGTCCAGAAGTACATCCATCTCTCGAATTTCTACGTTCAAGAGCCGCAAGTTCTACTGGCAGAGAAGTTGCTCAATGCGTCAGGCTACCAGCGAGTGTTCTTCGGAAACAGTGGGACAGAAGCGGTCGAGGGTGCAATCAAACTCGCTCGGAAATGGGGTCAGAAGGAAGGCAAGACACAACTCATCGGCTTGACGAACTCCTTCCACGGGCGGACGATGGGCGCCCTTTCGCTGACGGAGCGTCAGAAGTACCGTGAAGGATATGAGCCATTCCTACCGAATGTAAGCCACGTCGGTTTCAACGACGTAAAGCAACTCCGCGTGGCTGTGAATGCGCAGACGCTTGGTGTCGTTCTCGAATTCATCCAGGGGGAAGGTGGAATCAATGTTGTGAGTCCGGAGTTTGCGGCAGCACTCAATGAACTCAGGGATCGGTACGGTTTTTTGATCATCGGCGACGAAATCCAATCGGGGATCGGGCGTACGGGGAGGTTTTTTGGGTTCGAACACTTCGGTGTGCGGCCTGATATCGTTGTGGTGGCGAAGGCCATCGGCGGCGGACTTCCACTCGGGGCATTTCTTGGGAACGAAAGAGTGGCGGATGTGTTGTCGTACGGGGCTCACGGGACGACGTTCGGCGGCAATCCGGTGGCTTGTGCAGCCGGCATCGCCGTCCTGACCGAAGTCCTTGACAATGGCTTGATGGACCGGGCGAAGGAGATTGGCGACTACCTGAAGTCCCAGTTCGGCGGGCTGCAGAAAGAATTCTCAACGCTCATCCGCGAGGTGAGAGGCTACGGTTGCATGCTCGGCATTGATCTCACCATCGAAGGACAGCCGATTGTTGATCAACTTCAGGAGCGCGGATTCCTTGTGAACTGCACCCATCAGACAGTATTGCGCTTTCTTCCGCCGTTCACAGTTACAGAAGATCAGTGTGATGCTCTGCTGTCTAGTCTTCAAGAGATTCTCGCCGATATGAAACCCCTGTAGCACGGACAGGCGCGGCAACCCTCACGTTCAGAATCCTCAAAACTATCAAATAAGTAGGGTGCTATGTCGCAGACATGTTGATAATATCTAACCCAACGGAATTCGAGTTTCAATACCAATAGGAAGGTTTATTCACTTGCTTTTTCAAGAGTCTTCGAGGGCGAGACACCAACGGGAAACTCACGAAACGGTACATTCCGATGGCGGCATCTATGCTGTTATGCGAAATGCTCGCAAAGCGTTCCTCATACAACCTCAACATATAAGGAGCCACAGATGAAACGCATGTTTGTCCTATTCGCGATCATCGCCCTGTCATCGAGTCTCCTAACGGCCCAACAGACGGCAGATCGAAAAAACCATATTGGGGTAAATCCACTTGGACTACTCTTCAAAATTTATTCAGGAGAATATGGAAGGTACATTGACAATGGTACTGCAGAAATAAACGTCCCCTTCTTCTACTGGGCTCCGACGAGTGACTTATCGATTGTGGGAATCGGAGCAAAGTACCGATGGTATAAGGACAAAAATAATGAAGGAATATTCTATGGAGGTGGATTAGCACTAATGTCGGTTAGCTGGGATTACTCGAGCTGGTCTTCTCCTGATGAAAAAATCACGGCCGTTACTTTTGAGCCGCAAGGAGAATTTGGATATCGGTGGCGTTGGGATAGTGGATTCACTTTAGCCCCTTCCCTCACCCTTGGGTATGTTATTGGAACTGTCGAATCGAAGTCAGGAGAGAAGGCATCATATGGGAGCGCTGGGGCATCTTGGGGATTGAATTTGGGATTGGCTTACGAGTTCTAGGCTATTCAATACCACTGAGAACTCAAACAATCGCCGCGCTTCGCATGCTGATCGTGATTGCGAGGCTTCCTCGCTCGGGGATTCCGGGGAGGGATCCGATCAAAGGAGGCGCGTTGTACCGACTCCATTTCGTGATGCCACTGTAATCTCTCGCTCCTCGCAGATGCGTGCTGTGTGATAGCGAGCGATTTCAACCATTTCATGATTCGGGCTGGAGTGATGTACGCGTCGAAGTAAGCAAGAGAGCGGCGCGTCGATTGATGTGCCCATTCTGATTTGCGTGTGAGCCTGATTCCTGCGATGGCAGAGTCAGGCTCTCGTGTTTGTGAAACCTTGTGTGGGAGCCAGTTCGATCCTTGTGTGGCCTTAGAATTTTTCTTACTTTCAACTGATGACTCCTCAAGATCTTTTGGAAGGGAAGCCTCGCTGTCACTGCGGCATCTTCGGCATTTTCAATCATCCCGAAGCTGCGGTGATGACCTACTATGGCCTTCACGCTCTGCAGCACCGCGGCCAGGAAGCTACAGGTATTGTGACGAGCGACTTCGATTTCGCCCGTCGAAAGCCGAGGTTCCATACGCACAAGGGTGTCGGACTGGTGGCGGATGTGTTCAAAGACGCCAGCATTCTGAAGGACGAGCTTCGAGGCCGGTCGGCGATTGGCCACAATCGTTACTCAACCACGGGGGCCTCTGAGAACAAGTTTAACATTCAGCCCTTCGTGGTGAATTACAGGGGTGGGAACCTGGCTCTTGGTCACAACGGGAACCTCACGAACTTCAGTACCTTGCGCGCGAAACTCGAATCGGAAGGAACAATCTTTCAGTCGACGTCCGACAGCGAGATCATCTTTCACCTTGCGGCCCGAAGCAGACAAGAAAACCAGATTCAGCAAATCAAGGAGGCCCTCGAAACGGTCGAGGGGGCATATTCCCTGGTGATCTTGACCGACACCAGCCTCATCGCCGCGCGGGACCCCCATGGTTTTCGCCCGCTTGCCCTCGGGAGGATTGGTGATGCTTTTGTTGTCGCGTCTGAGACGTGCGCCTTCGACATCATCGGAGCCGAGTATGTCGGCGATGTTGAGCCAGGGGAAATGTTGGTGATCGATCAGGAGGGTATCGAGAGCGGCACGCTCAAATCGTATCATGTTTCGAAACCGGTGAGTCCGCACCACTGCATCTTCGAGTACATTTATTTCTCCCGCCCCGACAGCAAAATCTTCGGAGAGAATGTCGATAAGGTCCGTCGCAAGCTTGGTAAACTCCTCGCGCAGCAAGCCCCGGTTAGTCCCGTGGGCGAGGATGACAGGGTTGTCGTCATCAGCGTCCCTGACTCGAGTAATACCGCGACGCTGGGGTTTGTGAGGGAATCGAACAAGAGGGGTGAGGACGTCAGACTTGAGATTGGCCTGATCCGGAGTCACTATGTGGGTCGCACCTTCATCATGCCTGATCAAGGAAGCCGGGAGTTCAAGGTCAAAACGAAATTCAACACCGTACGTGGTGTGATCAAAGGACGGAAAGTGGTAATCGTGGACGACTCGATAGTACGAGGAACCACCTCCCGACTTCTCGTGCGCCTTATCAGGGAAGCGGAACCGAAAGAGATCCATTTCCGCGTCACATCGCCGCCGATCAAGTACCCCTGCCACTATGGTATGGACTTCCCAAGCAGGGAGGAGCTGATCGCAAATCGATGTGAGAGCGACGTGGAGAAGATCAGGCAGGAGCTGGGTGTTGACTCTCTCTCGTACCTCTCGATGCAGAACTTGCTGGAGGCGGCGCCGCATGATCGCGGGGCAAACTATTGCACCGCGTGTTTCAGCGGATCCTACCCGGTCGCATTTGACAGCGAAACCACCAAGGACGTTAACGACGCCTGATGCTGCAGCGAATCTGGACAATCTCTAACTTTCTCAGTTTTTGCCGAATCGCCCTGCTTGCTCCCCTCGCGTATTTTCTGTTGTCGGATATCCCGAACAACCGCATGTGGGCAGCGGGAGTGATTGCTCTTGGCGCTCTCACAGACTTTTTCGACGGCTACATCGCCAGAGTGCTTCACCAGGTGACGGAGCTTGGCAAGATTCTTGATCCAATTGCCGATAAGATCGCGGCAGGTGGTTCCGGCATCCTTCTGCTCCTTATTGGCGCCATACCGCTTTGGTATGTGCTGGTCGTCATCGGGCGCGATGTCGTGATTCTGATCGGCAGTCTCTATATCAGGTCGAGGAAGAACATTATCACTCAATCAAACTGGCCCGGAAAGATAGCGGTATCACTGATTGCACTCGTGGTGTTCTTCTCGGTGCTGGGGGATACTCGCTTCGAGTCTTACCGCCAGATTTCACTCTGGCTCAGCGTCCTGATGATGGCGATTTCGATGGCTCTCTATGCGCAACGGCTCTTTGTCGGAGGTTCTGCAATGCGAAGGAGTGATGCCTGATGTTGTTGGGCGATGCGTTCAAGAAGCTGAAAAGCGGACTCACGAAGACAAGAGACACGCTCTTCACCAAGGTTGCGACTCTTGTGAGCTCCAAGAGTGTGATCGACGATGAAATGCTCGATCGTCTGGAGGAGATTCTCATCTCCGGCGATGTTGGTGTCGAAACAACAATGCTCATCCTCGACAATATCAAGAAACGTGTCAGGGAGGAGAAGATCGAATCGTCTGATCACCTTGTTCATCTTCTCAAGGAAGAAATCGCCGGCGTACTGCGTGTGAACGGAAACCCGGATGCGACCGAAATCCTGCTCCCCTCTGAGCCGCGCCCGTATGTCGTCATGGTTGTCGGCGTCAACGGGGTCGGAAAAACCACAAGCATCGGCAAGTTGGCAAACGTTTACCGGGAAGGTGGCCACAAGGTGATCGTCGGGGCAGCCGACACCTACCGTGCTGCCGCGAACGAACAGTTGGGAATTTGGGCGCAACGCGCCGGCGTCGAAATTATCCGCCAGGCACACGGGGCAGACCCCGCGGCCGTCGCATTCGATTCCTTGAGCTCAGCGATCTCCAAGAAAGCAGATGTGGTGATCATTGATACGGCCGGCCGGCTGCACACAAAGATCAATCTCATGGAGGAGCTGAAGAAGATCCGGCGTGTGCTCAATAAGCGCCAGCCGGGAGCTCCCCACGAAGTCTTGCTCGTGCTCGATGCGACGACGGGACAAAATGCCTTGCAACAGGTCAGGCAGTTCTCCTCGGCGGTTGATGTCACAGGGCTTGTCTTGACGAAGCTCGATGGGACGGCAAAAGGGGGCATCGTGCTTGCGATCAGCAACGAGCTGAAAATCCCCGTGAGATTCATCGGCGTGGGAGAACAGATCGACGACCTTCAGGCCTTTGACCGAAGAGCGTTTGTCGATGCACTATTTGAAGATTTCAATCAACAAACCTAAGCGACGATGAACATTACGTTTATTCGATGTGATCTTCGACTCAAGCACACGTTCACCATCGCGCGAGGCGCCCGCGATGTTTCGCCTGTCGTGATTGTCGAACTGGAGCATGAGGGAATTGTAGGATACGGGGAAGCAGCGCCGTCGATGCGCTATGGCGAAACGCCAGACTCCGTTCTGGCTTTCCTGAGCCGCCTGAGGCTTTCCGATTTTCACAGTCCGTTCGAGCTCGAGTCAATACTGAAATATGTAGGGGACCTGGCGCCCGGGAATACTGCGGCAAAGGCCTCTATCGATCTGGCGCTTCACGACTGGATCGGAAGAAAACTCGGCCTTCCCCTGTACCGGTACTGGGGGCTCGACGGAGCTCACACGCCCAAGACTTCTTTCACGATCGGTATCGATGCCCCAAAGGTTATCGAGCAAAAAGTGCGGGAAGCGGAAGCCTATCCGATCCTGAAAGTCAAACTGGGTGGTGAGAATGATGAAGAGATTATTCGCACTATCCGTGGTGTCACGCAAAAGACCCTTAGGGTCGATGCCAACGAAGGCTGGAAGAAAAAGGAAATGGCAGTCGAAAAAATCAAATGGCTTGAGCAGGAGGGAGTGGAATTTGTCGAGCAGCCCATGCCGGCGGCTGATCTCGCGGGGACAGCGTGGGTCCACGAGCGTGTGAACCTCCCCCTGATGGCTGACGAGAACTTGCTCCGTCTCGAGGATATTCTGCGGTTGCAGGGAATCTTCGATGCAATCAACATCAAGCTGATGAAATGCACAGGATTACGCGAGGCGCACAGGATGATCAGCACGGCGCGTGCTTGCGGCCTGAAGGTGATGCTCGGATGTATGGTCGAGAGCTCGGTCGCGATCTCTGCCGCTGCACACTTATCACCGCTGGTCGAGTACGCCGATCTGGATGGCAACCTTCTCATCACCAATGATCCCTTTGACGGAGTCCGGAGCCTTGATGGCACGCTCCATCTCACGGGCCGGCCAGGACACGGGGCTGAGAGGCTCCGCAAATACTAATGGCGAACAAAATTCATATCCTTGGCGCCGACGTTGCGAACAAGATCGCAGCCGGCGAGGTTGTGCAGCGTCCTGCCTCGGCAGTGAAGGAACTGGTCGAGAACGCGCTCGACGCCGGAGCCCGTCACATCACCGTGATTGTGCGTGAGGCGGGGAAAACGCTCATTCAGGTCGCCGACGACGGTGAGGGGATGACGAACGAGGATGCCCTTGCAGCGTTCCAACGTCACGCCACGAGCAAGATACAGCATGCCGAAGACCTTGAGGCGATCAGAACGCTCGGGTTTAGAGGTGAGGCGCTCGCGTCGATTGCGGCTGTCGCCCAGGTTGAACTCAAAACCAGGCAGCTGATAAGCGACATCGGTATGCTCGTGCGCATCGAAGGGAGCGAGGTGAAGGAGCAAGGACCGGTCGCCGCAGAACCGGGTACTTCCATCGCTGTGAAGAATCTGTTTTATAACACGCCAGGGAGGCGCAACTTCCTGAAAACGCGCCAGACCGAGTTGAAGAACATCACCGATGTCGTGACGCGGGCGGCCCTGATGTTTCCGGAAATCGGATGGCTCTTTGTGAGCGATGATGAACAGCTTCTCGACCTGCAGCCGAAAGACCTCGCCGGACGCATGGCGGACCTGTTCGGTGATCGCATGTTTCGTGCTCTCATCAAGCTGGATGAGCTTTCTGAGTTTCTTCGCATGGAGGGTTACGTCGGGAGGCCTGACTTCGCCAGGAAGAGTCGTACTGAGCAGTTCCTGTTCATCAATCGGCGTCCGGTGGTGAATCGTGCGCTCAACCACGCGGTGTTTCAGGCGTACGAACATCTTCTTGAAAAGGGATCGTTTCCGTTCTATGCATTGAACCTGACGCTGGATGCCCGCAGGGTGGATGTCAACGTGCATCCTTCCAAGCTGGAAGTGAAGTTCGAGAACGAATCAGCGGTCTACCGATTCGTTCTCTCGGCTGTCCGGAAGGCGCTCGGGGCACATGACCTTGTTCCCTCTGTTTCTATGACTGCCACTCCACTGGATGAGGGGCTTGACGCGCGGTTGCGGTTCATTCCACCGCCGGCGCAGACGGACCTTGCTGATACGATCCCTCGCACCAGCGGCGAGACGGAGGTCGACCCGTCTATGGTCTTGCGAAGGGTGGAGCGGAGGATCGGCGGGGAGGCGGCGGATCGGGACGGAGAGGCGACGTTTCCTTCCGACCTTCATTCGCTGCAGCGGCCCACGGGGGCCCGGATCCTGCCGCACAAACCTATGGGAGCCGGTGCAGAGCAACTCCCGGTTCCGGAGCAAGCACCGATCTGGCAAGTTCAGAACAAGTACATTCTCTCCCAGATTCGCTCCGGCCTGCTGATCATCGACCAGCACGTAGCGCACGAGCGGATTCTCTACGAGAAGGCGGTGGCGAATTTCGAGAACAACCTCCCGAGCACGCAGCAGCTGCTCTTTCCGCAGACGGTGCAGCTGACCGCAACCGATTACTCGCTAGCCAAAGAGTTGATCCCGCATCTGGAAAAAATTGGATTCGATCTGAAACCATTCGGGAAAAATACAATCGTCATAGAAGGCATCCCGGCGGATGTGCGTGTTGGGAGCGAGGCGCAGATTCTGCAGGATGTCCTGGACGAATACCGCAACAACGAGCACGCGCAGACAATGGATGCGCGTGATAACCTTGCCAAATCGTTCGCCTGCAAGGCCGCGATCAAGGCAGGAGATCGGCTCAACGCGGCCGAAATGCTCGTGTTGATTGACCAGCTCTTTGCGACGCAGATGCCCTATGTGTGTCCGCATGGAAGGCCGATCGTTGTCAAGATCACCGTGGAAGAACTGGATCGAAGGTTTGGGAGGTCGTAGCAGCGGCATGAAAGAGGAGAGAATGGCATGAGCAACGGCGGCGGTGGATCGATGCGCGCCGCGCAATTCACAACAGTCAGCAGCGCGCCGATCGAGATGCTCTACGGTCCCGACGATATTCGCCAGATCAATTTCCTCGGTGACATCGGCTATCCCGGCGAGTATCCCTACACGAGAGGGATCCACCCGACGGGTTACCGTGGCAAACTCTGGACCATGCGTCAGTTTGCTGGATTTGGAACTCCGGAGGACACGAACGAGCGCTACCATTATCTTCTTGAACATGGCCAGACAGGCCTCTCGGTGGCGTTCGACCTTCCAACGCTCATGGGAAGAGATGCCGACGATCCTCAGGCGGCAGGCGAGGTTGGGATATGTGGCGTGTCGGTGAGTTCTCTCGCTGACATGGAGATCCTCTTCAAGAGCATTAACCTCGGTGAGATTTCGACATCGATGACCATCAATGCCCCGGCCGCGATGGTCATGGCGTTCTACCTTGCGGTGGCAGAGAAGCAGGGGCAGGATTTCAAATCGCTTCGCGGGACAACACAGACCGATATTCTCAAGGAGTACATCGCGCAGAAGGAGTGGATCTATCCGCCCGAGCCGTCGATGCGGTTGGTCATTGACATGTTCGAGTACTTGAATCGCGAGGTTCCACAGTGGAATCCAATTTCCGTGAGCGGCTATCATATTCGCGAGGCAGGTTCGACCTCGGCGCAAGAGCTGGCATTTACGCTTGCCGATGGATTCGCCTACGTCGAAGCGGGCATCGAGCGGGGTTTGAGCGTGGACGAATTCGTGCCCAGAATGTCATTCTTTTTCAATTCTCATATTGATTTCTTCGAGGAGATCGCGAAATTTCGCGCTGCTCGGCGGATATGGGCACGGCACATGCGGGACAGATACGGCGCCAAGAATCCACGCGCTCTCATGTTGCGGTTCCATACGCAGACGGCAGGGTGCTCGCTCACCGCTCAGCAGCCGGAAAACAACATTGTCAGGACCGCCTACGAAGCGCTAGCAGGAGTCCTTGGTGGTACGCAATCGTTGCATACGAACTCCATGGACGAAACGCTCGCGCTCCCGTCGGAGAAAGCGGTCAAGATCGCTCTTCGGACTCAGCAAATCCTCGCCTATGAGACAGGTGTGCCCAACACCATCGATCCGTTGGCCGGAAGCTACTTCGTCGAGGCCTTGACGAACACGATGGAGCAGGAAGCAGAGCGATATTTCGAGCGTATCAAAATGCTGGGAGGCGTGATTCCTGCCTTGGAAGCAGGATTCTTCCAGCGGGAGATTGCCGATGCGGCGTATCGTTATCAGCGGGAACTGGATGAGAAGGAGAAAATCATAGTTGGGGTGAATGATTTCGTCGAAGAGGCGGAGAATATCGAGATTCCGATCCTCGTGGTTTCTCCGGAAGTGGAGGTGAAGCAGCGCAAACGCCTGGCCGAGGTTCGGCAAAGCAGGAGCGCTGAATCGGTCCAGCGATCACTCGGAGAACTAAGGCAGGCCGCGATTGATCAAAAGAACCTTGTGCCGTTGCTTCTCGACTGCACACGGGCCTATGTGACCCTGGGAGAAATGTGCGGGGCACTGGCCGAAGTCTATGGATTGTACGAAGAACCAGCGGTTTTCTGACCATCACTCAAAAGAAGGAATATGCCATGGGCCCGCTGATCCGTCTCCTGCGACCAGAACAATGGCTTAAGAACTTCTTCCTCTTTGCACCACTGATCTTTTCGAAACACCTTTTTCAGGGAGCCTATCTCGGGCTCGCTGCCGAAGCGTTTCTTGTCTTCTGTCTTTTATCGAGCACCGTCTACATCTTTAATGACATAGCGGATCGCGAGCTCGACAAGCTGCACCCGACCAAGCGCAATAGACCCATCGCTGCGGGCACGATCTCCATTCCCAAAGCGATCGGTGTTGCGATCGTTCTCCTTCTCGTGATCGCCGCCCTTATGACGATGCAGAATCCGAAGTTCCTGTTCATCGCTTGCCTCTACTTTGTCATGAACATTGCATATTCATTCTTCCTGAAAAATGTCATCCTGGTGGATGTATTTGTCGTGGCGGCCGGGTTCATGCTCCGGGTCCTGGCCGGGGCGTTCGCGATCAACGTGCAGGTTTCCGAATGGCTTGTGTTGTGCACCCTGTTTGTGTCGCTGTTTCTCTCCATCTCGAAAAGAAGGGGGGAACTCATGCTGGTCAGGAATTCAGAGAACTTCCAGGGTCGGGCAGTGTTGCGCGAGTACGATGTCGAGTTTCTTGATCAGATGATGACGATCGCAGCTTCCGGCATGGCGATCTCGTACGCTCTCTATACCGTTGCTGAGCGTACGATTAGTGTCTTCGGAACGTCGAGCCTGATCTTCACGACGGTGTTTGTCTTGTTTGGCATTTTTCGATATCTTCATCTTATGCGGACGCGAAAAACAGAGGACAATCCGACGCATATGCTGACGACTGATCCTGTGACTCTGCTCAACGTTGCGGCATGGTTCATGGTGTGCGTCTTCATTATCTATTTTTCAGAGATCAAAATCTGGCTGGGAGTGAGATGATTCTTCCTCAACCGAAATCTCCGTCACGCGTCACCGGTTTGCCAACCGTAGATCCAACCGTCGTCGTCATCAAGACGTCGCCGGGGACAGTGTTGGAGGACATTCAGCGCGGGATCGAGCAGGCGGGAATCGCCTCGACGCTGGACCCCAAGGCGACGACCATCCTGAAGGACAATATTTCATGGCATTTTCCCTTTCCGGCCGCGAATTCCACTCCATGGCAGATGGAGGGAACTATACAGGGATTGCGGAAGAACGGATTTGATGACCTCGTCTGTGTGCAGAACAAAACAGTCGTGACGGATGCGTTCAAGGGAGAGGATCTCAACAAGTATGTTCCTCTCTTCCGGAAGTACAATGTTCCGGTGAAGTTTAATTTCAAAGACGAAGATATGCGCTGGATCGAATTCAAGCCAAAGACCCCGATGCTTGTTCTCGACCAGATCTATCCTGAGGGGATACGCATACCGGATTTGTTTTTTGGGAAAAACATCGTTCATCTGCCGACGGTCAAGTGCCACATCTATACCACGACCACGGGAGCGATGAAGAATGCGTTCGGGGGACTTCTGAGCACCTATCGACACTACACACATTCGTGGATACACGAAACACTTGTCGATCTCCTGGCTATTCAAAAAGAGATCCATACCGGAATCTTCGCGGTCATGGACGGAACAACGGTGGGGAATGGGCCTGGACCACGCACGATGTACCCTGAAGAGAAGAACCTCATCTTGTTCAGCGCCGATCAGGTGGCAATCGATGCCGTCGCTGCCAAAATGATGGGTTTTGATCCGCTTTCCATTAAGTACATCAAGCTTGCACACGAACGCGGGCTTGGGTGCGGCGACCCCAGATCGATCAAGGTGGTTGGCGAAGATATCTCAAATGTCAACTGGAAGTTCTCTGTCGGCGATAACGTGGCGAGTTTCGCAGGAGATCTTCTCTGGTTCAGCCCGCTGAGGAGATTCCAGAATATTTTCTTCCGGACACCGCTGGTCCACTTTTTCATTCTTGGATCGGAGGCTTATCACGATTACTACCGGTGGCCGATGAAAGATCGCTGGGTGTTTAACCGGTGGTTGCGGTCATCCCAATGGGGGAAGCTCTTCGCATCGTACGAGCCAAGGACATTGTCCTAGGGTCGTAGTCGCGTTCGTGTCCCCCTCTTCGCGTAAAACACCTCTCACTCCATGAGCACCAGAACCAGAGCCGAGCTCTTTCTCCTGTCGATCACACTGATTTGGGGGAGCACCTTCGCAACGTCGAAGTATCTTCTCTCCAGCATCTCGCCCTTCATTTATGTCGGTATTCGGTTTGGCCTTGCGACAATAGTTCTTACGCTTCTCTATCCAGGCCGGATCAAGAAGCTGACGCGGATCTCCATGACGAAAGGCGCCATTCTCGGATTGCTCCTCTTCTTGGGATTCGCGACGCAGACTGTGGGACTTCTGTACACCGGGGCCTCGAAATCCGCTTTCATCACAGGCATGATGGTTGTGTTCACGCCGATTTGCCAGCTCTTGATTGAACGTCGCGCGCCAAAGGTGGGCAATGTGATCGGCATCGTGCTGGTCGCCATCGGGCTCTTATTCCTGACCTCCCCCGCAGGTTCAGAATTCAATATCGGCGATGCGCTGAACCTTTTCTGCGCTGTTACATTTGCCCTTTACATCGTCTACCTTGATGTCTTCTCGAAGGACCAGGATCCCGTCCATCTCACGATATCGCAGTTCGTGGTATGCACGATTCTTGGCCTAGCGTCCGCCGGGCTATTCGAAACTGTCACGTTCATTCCAACCCCGGGCGCTCTTGGTGCACTCCTGTATCTTACTATTTTTGCCACAGTGATCGCGATATCCGTGCAAGTTCGCTATCAGAAAGACACGACACCGACCAGGAGCGCAATCATTTTCTCGATTGAACCTGTTCTGGCGGCCGGATTTGCATATTTGTTGCTCGGGGAGATCCTGGGCCCATGGGGCCTGCTGGGAGGGGCGTTGATCGTTGTGGGCGTGCTCGTCTCGGAGCTATCACCGGGCTAGACCGGAGTACGCGGAAGGAGAGACATTCGGGAAGAGATCGCACGAACCCATGCTTGAGCGGGAGCACACGCCGGATCGAAGAGTGCAAAAAGTACTTGTGTTTTGTTGTAGTAAGATTTACCTTTCAAGCGTGATATGAGAACCTTTGGACGTTTGATATTTTCCCTGCTGGTCGTAGTGTTCGTCGCGGGCACAGTGTTCGCTATCGTCATCAAAGATCGCCCGACGGCACAGAGCAATGGCTCCGACGTGGTAATCCGCTGGACCACGGTTGATGAATCAGGTGTTCAGAAGTTTGAGGTCCTGCGCAGGTCGGGCTGGTCGGGAGATTTCCTGGTGATTGGCACCGTCGATCAGCTCCAAGGAAACAACTCGACATATGAGTTTATCGACAAGAGCGCCTTCAAAGCGTCTGGTGGATTGTATCAGTACAAAGTGCGGATTGTGAACGGACAGAATCCGGCGCCGGAGACCGAAATCGTTTCCGTGTCGCATGTGAGTTCGGCAGCCAAGCGCACGTGGGGTAGTATCAAGGCGATGTTCCGCTAGATCATTGTTCATAGTTTCTGTTAACGAAGCGATACACTGTTATCGCTTTTTTTGTTTTTTGGAGGTATGAAGTACCCACCGCTCACACTCGCATCGCAGTCGCCGCGCCGAAAGGTGCTGCTTCGGCAAATTGGTCTCACGTTCTCTGTGCGGATCAGCGCAGCGCCGGAGACGATGCTCGATCATGAAACACCCGAGCATAACGCAAAAAGGATCGCCCTCAGCAAAGCACGGAAGGTCGCGAAATCAGTCAAGCGGGGGATCGTCATTGGTGCCGACACGATCGTCGTCCTCAAGGGACGCATCCTCGGAAAGCCCCGGTCGAGATCCGAAGCGAAATTGATGCTCCGGAGTCTGAGTGGACGAATGCACACGGTCTACACGGCGTTCGCACTCGTAGACGTGGAGTACGGGAAACATGTTGTTGACATCGAGAAAACGAAAGTGTGGTTCAGAAAGTTGTCAGAATCAGAGATCGTGGAATACGTCGCATCGGGCTCGCCGATGGACAAGGCCGGTGCGTACGGTATCCAGGATGACTACGGCGCGGTCTTCGTTGAGAGAGTGGAAGGATGCTTTTACAACGTTGTCGGGTTTCCGCTGACGCGGTTCTATAAAGCCCTGGGGGTGATGATCCGCGAACGCTCAGAGAACATGTGAAGGAGTGAGGATTGAGTATCGAAAGAAAGACCCGTGTGCTGATAGCGAAGGCAGGTCTTGACGGCCACGACAGGGGAGCGAAGGTTGTTGCCGCGGCGTTGCGGGATGCAGGCATGGAAGTCATCTACACGGGCCTTCGCAAAACTCCCGAAGTGATTGTGGAAGCGGCGTTGCAGGAGGATGTTGATGTCATCGGCATCAGTCTGCTGAGTGGCGCACACATGACGATATTCCCAAAAGTGCTACAGCTCCTTCGAGAAAAAGAACTGACAGACGTACTTCTCTTTGGAGGTGGAATTATTCCGGAAAGAGACATACAAGAACTGAAACAAATGGGCGTCGGGGAGTTGTTCACGCCTGGCGCTTCCACGAAAGACATTGTTTCCTACATTCGGAAGTGGAACGGCGAACATCGAACCTCGCTCCGACCGTGAGATGTGTTGACGCGGCTGTGCGTACAAAACAAAAACCCGCCCGGAGTTGCCCGAGCGGGTTTTTTGATTTGTGAGAGGCTGAAATTAGGGTGCCTTCTTGACGTTGATAGCCTGGAGGCCCTTTGCGCCTTGTTCAACTTCGAATTCTACAGTGTCGCCCTCTTTGAGCGTCTTGTAGCCTTCACCGTTGATGGACTTATAATGCACGAATACGTCTTCACCGGTGCTGCGCTTGATGAAGCCATATCCCTTCGCATTATTGAACCACTTCACTGTACCTTGTTCCATAAGGTGACTTCTTCCTTATAGGGTTGAACATGCACACCTAATTTTTGTCTCTCAAAAACAAAAGATGTCTTGCTGTGCCCGACACCCTTCATTAAGGTTGTTGTTCACACCCCGGAAGGATCACTCGAAGAATCCCGCCGAGAGAGACAGCCAAAACCACTTCTGTTGAAACAAAAACGGTGTTGGTGAATTACACTGCGAGTATAGCACTTGTGATAACAAAAATCAAGTCCCAGCCACGAGGAGAGGGTTCGCCGGCAGTATGAGCGGAAATCTCAGACAGGGCTGTGGGGCGAAGCCACATCAAGTTTCGGTGTATCATTGACGCTTTAATCGATTACATTCCAATGACTTTCGGCCTTGACTCGCCTCCTAGCCGGACTCGTCAAGCCAAATCCCGAACTCTCCCGTTTCTTCGTCTGAAGGCGGCGGTTGGTCCCGGGGAATCACATGGTCCTTGATGAGCCGGATCTGGCCGGCATCGAAACCGAACAGGTCGTCGGTGGAGAAAATCCTCTCGAAATCCTTCTGTGAAAAAAAGAGGTCGAACTTGCGGGAGCATTCATTGAGCCTGTCGATATAGTAGGCAGTGTTCTCATCGGGGAAATTGGGTTGCCATTCTTCCGCTAGCTTTGAGTTCTCGACGATTTTCACCCCGGCGTTGGTTCCCGTGACGTAGTAGGATACGCGATCTCCCGGCTTGACGGCGATTCCTGAACGCTTGGCGACCTCATAGGCCGCAGAAGGCTTGCGGTTGCTGTCCCGGATCTCCGTTTCGTACGTTTCGAGAGAATCTCGTATCGTTTCTGTCCTGCAGAAATCATACACATCCCATCGGTGCTGAGTGATATCCTGAGCCAGCGAACAGTAGAACTTGTGTAATCCCTGGATGTCCTCCTGGAGCAGGCAGTTGATGCCAACTTTGATGTACTCCTTGGCGAATCGCTCTAGTGACCGAGAAATGAGCGAACTCCCTTTTATCGTCAGCTTCTCGGAATAGTCAAGCAGCGCATAGTTCTTTTTTCGATAACTGACCATTTTCTTGTATCGTCCTGCGAGGACAAGGTTAATGCCTGCAGGAAGCGAAGAAGAGAGCTTCTCGACGAAGATTTCTTCCTGACCCTCTCCCCGCACGTTATCAGGTGGTATGAAGAAGAGTCCATCAGTGTCTGCTTCAATCACTCTTCCATTGTGAAGTTCCACTTCCCGAATGATACCTCGTAGAAGCTCCTGACCCACCGTTGTGACCCTGTCTGCCTGCTCGTAGTCGTTGAACAAGCCCCGAGCGTAACCGAGATAGCCGTAGAAAGAATTGATCAGGATCTTGAGCGATGACTGGAAGGCGTCTAGCGACCGCTGCTCGGCCTGATCAGTACTGAGCCTCATCTGTTGTTTTGCCTCGAGGCGTGAAGTTGTCAGGACCTGCAACAGCTGTCCGAATGCCCCGAGTTCGTCGGAAGACGGCTTGATGACCTGCGTGAGCATGATCGACGGATAGAGCGATTCGATATCGGCATAGAGAACGTCTTGGAGTATGCCAGTGGCGAAAATGTCGGTATAGCCACCCGTATGCTGCGAGCCTGTTTGGGCCTTAGGAACAGAATGCTTCTGACGGATGTACTCGCGCAGCATCATCAGCTCTATCTTCGCCGCACTTCCTGCCCGAACAAGTGCGTCGAAAGATTTGGGGACCATCCTCGCCTGGAAGAAATAGCTCGGTGTCAGATGATTGCTGAGCGTCGCGACGTCGAGGCATTCTGAGCGCAGAAAAGAGATCAGTGCTTCCGGGTGATCTGTTGAACCTCCGGGGGCATGTTGATGTGGTGCCGCTGTGTTCTCGTGGCGCGATGGCAGGCCCATCTGCTGCAGGAGCGAACGCAATCCATGTTGGTCGAGACGTCTTTCCGGCCATCCGTAGGAGTGGGCGAGAGACTTTGTGTCCAACAGGTGGCGCCCTGCAATTTCAAAGATCGACTTCTCCGCTGGCGATTCAAGCGGGTTTCCCCTGGGAGAGAAGGATTTGAGCGCTGTCCCATCTCTGCCCAAGGCTAGGTCGATCGAGTGGAGCTCCGCACGATGTGTCAGATAGGGAAGAGTATGCTCGAAGAGATCGTGACCTTCAAGGATATCCGGATCGCGCCCGACAACCGCCGAGGTCAATCCAAGGAGAATCTCTTCTTCTGATAGTTTCCGGCCATCAAATGTCGCTTCCCATCCGGTGTTATCGGTGAGCACGGCTGCGATAATCCTATCCTCGGTTTTGCGGGGATCACTTTTCTTGCCTGCCTTCGAGTGGGTTGCGATCCTGATCTGGACTCTGTGGATTTCGTCGTAGGTCATTCCCTTGAAGAGCGTGACACCAGACTGGAGCAAGTATTGTGTAATGGGATCCGCCCTCAGGTAAAGCGGCTCAATCTCCGAGTAATGATTTGCCTTCTTGAGAGCGGTCCGGTTATATGTCTGCAGCACAAACCGAACAGCTTCCCAAAGATCATTCCATCGTTGAAAAGCGACAAGGAAACGAAAGAAGCTTGACCCGGTCAGCTCCTTGATCCAGAATTTCCGGGAGAATCCCTCAAGGAGCGATGGGGATGAGAGGAAGAAGAAAGGATAGAACTCGGCGTCCGCAGAAGTGACCTGGCCGAGCTCTCCCTTCGCAGAGTGGTCGTTTTTCGAACGCGAATAGAGGCGGACCGTCGAATCATTGAACAACTGAACCGCGACGATCCGCTGCAGCGGACTCTGGCCGTACAGTACAGGGTTCGCACTGTTGAGGTCGCTTGTCGCCGGTTTCTTACTTCTTTTGGGCTTCGACATTCAAGAACGGTTTGAGCAAGTCGATCGGAACAGGGAAGATGGTCGTTGAATTGTTCTCTGTCGCGATCTCTCTCAGCGTTTGAAGATATCGAAGCGTGAGAGCGCTCGGTTGTTCGGCCAGAATCTTCGCTGCGTCAGCAAGTCGTGCTGAAGCCTGGTATTCCCCTTCGGCAGCGATGACTTTCGAGCGACGCTCGCGCTCGGCTTCTGCTTGTTTCGCCATGGCGCGCTGCATCTCCTGCGGAAGATCAATCTGCTTCACTTCCACCGTCGACACCTTGATGCCCCACGGCTCCGTATGCCGGTCGATGATCTGCTGCAATTTCAGGTTGATCTTCTCACGCTCGGAGAGGAGCTCATCGAGCTCAGATTGACCGAGAACGCTCCGAAGCGTTGTCTGTGAGAGCTGAGATGTGGCAAAAAGATAGTTTTCGACATCCAGGATCGCCTTGTCGGGATCCATCACTCTAAAATAGACGACCGCGTTCACCTTGATCGAAACGTTGTCTTTGGTGATGACGTCTTGAGGGGGTACATCCATAACCACGGTGCGGAGACTGACTTTGATCATTCTGTCGATCATTGGTACGAGAATGATGAGGCCGGGGCCGTTGCCCCCTCCTCCGGGATTTATGAATGCCGTTGTCTTGCGACCCAGCCTGAAAATGACTGCGCGCTCATAATCACGCAACACCCTGATCGAGTTTGAAATAATCAGCACCAGAAATACGGCGATGATGAGAATGACAATTGCCAACGGTTGCATACATGGCTCCTTTCTGAACGGTGTACCGACTACGGACGAACTTCTTCGACACTCAATGTGAGATTGTCGAGCTTGACGACACGGACCTTCGCATCTTGGGGGATCGTACCGGAGAGCGAGACAGCGTTCCACTGCTCGCCGTGAACACGGACGCGCCCCGTTGGATTCAGAAGGGTCAACGCCTCACCCATTTCCCCTACAAGCCCCTCCTGGCCTGTCGTCGGCTTGGAGCGAAGGGCCTTCACGCCAAGTCCAACAAGGAACATGAAAAAGATAAGAGAGAGGGCGGCACAGGTGAGGATGACACTGAATGAGAGCTGCACGAATTCGAGAGCAGAGTCAGATCGAATCAGCATGAGGGATCCGAGGACCAGGGAGATGACGCCCCCGACTGAAAGCAGCCCATGACTGGCCACTTTGAGGTCGGCAATGAAGAGGATGATCGAAAACAGGATGAGGGCAAGGCCGGCATAGTTGATGGGTAATGTGTGCATGGAGTAGAAAGCAAGGATGAGGCAGATGCCACCGACGACCCCCGGGAGTATCGCTCCTGGGTTGTACAGCTCAAAAATCAACCCATACATGCCGAGGAGCATCAAAATATAGGCAATATTCGGGTCGCTCAGGATGTCGAGAAGACGTTCCGTGAAGCCCATCTCCCATTGCTCCACAGTGGCTCCTCTCGTGTGAATAGTCTTTGTCCCGATAGAGGTCTCAAACGTCCTTCCGTCCAGGCTCAAAAGAAGGCTGTCAACGTTGCGTGAGATGGTGTCAATGACTCCGGTTCTGAGCGCTTCCGTCTCCGTGATGGAGAGGCTCTTGCGGACAGCTTCTTCGGCCCAAGCGACATTGCGGTGCCGTTTTTCAGCTATGGTGCGCACAAAGGCCGCGGCATCATTTGTTGCCTTCTCCATCATGGTTGTATCCATACCGCCCTGCAGGGTCACGGGATGCGCGGCGCCGATATTCGTCCCTGGAGCCATCGAGGCAAAGTGTGCTGCTAGCGTTATGAAGACCCCCGCAGAAGCTGATTGGGCGCCGGGGGGAGCGACATAGACGACGACGGGGATTCTGGATTCGAGGATATCGGTCACCATAACACGCGTGGACTTCAACAATCCGCCGGGTGTGTTGAGGTGGAGGATGAGGCACTCGGCACCGCGCTCTGTCGCCTTTGTGAGGCTGGCATGGAGAAACTCTGCCGCGGCGGGATTGATCGTGCCGTCAATCTTGATTGAAACGACCATCTGGGCGGGTGAAGAGAATGGGATGATCGAAGTGAGAAAAACCAGAAGCGCTGCAAGCCGCAGGTTCTTCATGGGGAGCTCCTGAGAAGCGCTGTTCGAAGTGAAAGACTCAAGCCGATCACGGCGCCGGATCTCGGGGCGCAGCCTTATTAATCGCTCCGCGCTGCAGGAGACCTTCCAGCCGACGCCTTGGCTTGTGGACAAGGGACAGATCAACGCCGACAGATCTCGTCGAACCGCCATGAGCTAGAGAACTCTGAGCGGAGAGGGTGGGATTCGAACCCACGTGGCGCTTTTAACGCCAACACGCTTTCCAGGCGTGCCAGTTCAGCCACTCCTGCACCTCTCCGTGTCTGAAATCCGGCCCTATATTAGCAAAAGAAGGCCCGAGATGCAATCGACTTTGATTTTGCAGGAAGTTTTGACAAGATAGGCCCGTCAAATCTCCGGACTGATTACCGTGAACAAGGAGTTGGACCAACTACCATGCCCCAGAAGATTCTCGTTGCCGAAGACCAACAACACGTCAGAAGTCTGATTGAGTACAAATTGAAGAACGACGGCTACACCGTGACCTGTGTGGAAGACGGCAGGATGGCGCTCGAGAAAGCCGCAGAAATACTTCCTGATCTCATTCTGCTGGATGTGATGATGCCGTTGATGACAGGATTCGAAGTCCTAGGCGCGCTCAAGAGCAACGAGAAAACTCGGAATATCCCGATTCTGATGGTGACGGCTCAAAGCAAAAAAGAGGAGGTACTGAAAGGTCTTGAGCTCGGGGCGGATGATTACATTACGAAGCCATTCAGTCCCCATGAGCTTGCTGCACGCATGAAGAACATACTGCTTCGGCGTAAAAACAGTCCATAGAACCTACAACTCGGGATAGCCGTATCGAACCCGCACCGTCCCGCCATTTTTGATGCCCACCTAAACCTCCCGTTCCCGTGCAGCTTCAATTTCTGATCCTCATCGTCTTCGCAGTAGCGGCAACGATTCTTTCCATCGTCACATCGATCGCGATGGTCAACCAGCTCACCCTGTTGTTCTTCATTGTGGCTCTCTTCTACGGAGTGATGTCTTCTGTCGGAGCCGTTCTCTTGGAGGAAATGTCTTTTCAGCGGTACCCGAAGCCCGGGGACTTGGCGCTCTTGCTCTCCTTCGGTGTCCCCGAAAACTTCGGTTATCGCCAGCTGACAGCGTGGTGGAGAGTCAAAGCGTTCTGGGACTATTTCAGAGGGAAGAAATCGTGGGGGAAGATGGAACGGAAGGGGTTCACCCGCGCTTCGAACTGAATCGCGGCGAGCGACCAATCGGGAATGGGAACTCGGATTTTGAAATCTCGAAATTGAAATTCGTCGCAAGAATGTGTATATTTGATTTGAACAGCGACTCTCAGGAAGGGTGCGAGAGTGGTTGAATCGGCCGGTCTCGAAAACCGGAATGCCGCCTAGCGGTATCGAGGGTTCGAATCCCTCCCCTTCCGCAATAATTCATGAAGCCGGACAGTGATGTTCGGCTTTGTTTTTTTGGGGAGGGTGGGTTACTGAGTGCGCGCACTCCACGGCGAAGCAACGGACCCCTCAGTCTGCGACTAGGAGCGTTCGGTGGAACAAACAAGTTCGCTGGAGTGTTTGAATCTGAGCAAAACCGATTGAGGCTCGCGCTGCGGTGTGAGACGGTCGGGGTGAAAGGCGAATCGACGGTTTTCTTGACATTTCTGAGTGCTTTCGATATATTCCTGTCACTATCAATCAATGAGAGCCATGAAATCTTCGTCTCACCAGGGCCTGGGAACCAAGAGAAGTCGCCAGCGCGAAAAGATCTTGCAGGTCTTGAATGGCACAACCTCACACCCGACCGCGGAATGGGTGCACGAACACGTTCGTGAGCAGATTCCTCGCGTCTCGCTCGGTACGATTTACCGAAACCTTCACATCCTCACGGCGCAGGGCAGAATTCAGGAACTCGATTTCGGAGAAGGGATCCATCGGTACGATGCAACGGTGGATCAACACTACCATTTCGTCTGCGAACGCTGCGGGACTGTGAGCGACCTCCCCGTTTCTCCCAAAAATGACATCCATGATCTAGTGCGCGATGTCGTTCCAGGAGAAGTGAGATCTCATCGCCTTGATTTTTTTGGAGTGTGCTCCGACTGCCTTGTTAAAAACTGATTTCCTCGCACTGTTTCCCTGATCAAGTCGTGCCATTCCGTGCTGTGGTGACTCGCGGCCGCTGAACGGCTTATATTTCCATCGCGGATTCATCATCAGAGAGGGAATCAGGCGGGGTAGGCTCGGGCGAGCAAGCACGTTCAAGACCATCAACTTTCCATCAATACTTAATATGTACCAAATCATTCTGGAGGAACCATGGCTGTAACTGTTGGCAACAAAGCTCCCGATTTCACATTGGTTGACGCCGACCGGAAGCCCCGGTCGCTGAAAGAGTTTCAGGGAAAGAACATCGTGCTCGCATTCTTCCCAGGGGCATTCACCGGCGTTTGCACGAAGGAACTGTGCACATTTCGAGATTCGATGAGCCGCTTCAACGAGCTCAATGCACAAGTCCTTGGAATCAGCGTCGACGCGCCCTTCGCAAACAAGGCGTTTGCGACACAGAACAATTTGCAGTTTCCACTGCTGTCCGACTACAGCCGAACAGCTTTGAAAGCCTACGGGATCGTCCACGAGGGTTTCGCTGGTCTCGATGGATACTCGGCGGCAAAGCGCTCGGTCTTCGTCGTTGACAAGAGCGGCACTGTTCGGTATGCCTGGATTTCAGACAACCCCGGCGTGGAACCGAACTACGACGAAGTAACCAAAGCACTTTCCGCCCTGTAATGCGGGGTGGCACTTATACCAAGGTGAGAATGAAAAACGGAGGCCACGACGATGCTGAAACCGGGTGATCAAGCCCCGACATTTACACTCTTGTCTTCCGAGGGCAAAAAGGTATCCCTGAGGGATTTCAAAGGGAAGAAGGTCATTCTGTACTTCTATCCCAAGGACAACACGTCGGGATGTACGAAGGAGGCTTGCTCGTTCCAGAACAACATAGCCCTTCTAAAGAAGAAAGGCCTGGTGGTCCTTGGTGTCAGTGCCGACAGCGTGGAGTCGCACGCGAAGTTTGCGGCGAAGTATGGACTGCAGTTTCCTCTCTTGAGCGATGAAGCAAAGGAGGTGCTCAAGGCATATCATGTGTGGAAGGAAAAATCGATGTACGGGAGGAAATTCATGGGAATCGAACGCACGACCTATGTGATTGACGAGAAGGGGAACGTGTCGCATGTTTTCCCCCGTGTGAAAGTGGATGGCCATGTGGAGGAGCTTCTCACCATCGTTCAAGGGAAGGCGGTGTGACCATGGTGTATGTGACACGGCGGGCGACATTTAGTGCGTCCCATCGGCTCTTCAACCCGGCTCTCTCGAATGCTGAGAATGAGGCGATCTTCGACAAATGCTCCAACGAGCATGGCCACGGCCATAATTATGTTCTCGAGGTTACGGTCGTCGGTGATCCGCATCCGCAGACGGGATATGTCATCGATCTCAAGAAGCTCAAAGCGATCATGATGCGGGAGATTGTGGACAAGGTCGATCATAAGCACCTCAACTATGACGTGGATTTCCTTCAGGGGATCATTCCGACTGCCGAGAACATGGCAAGGGCATTCTGGAAGATTCTTGAACCAAAAATCACCGAAGGAAAGTTGCACTCCGTCAAGCTGCATGAAACAGAGAACAACGTCGTTGAATATTTGGGGGAGTGAGAATGTCAAAGAAGAAAGCGGACATGCCGTTTCAGGCACTGGTCGAGCAGCTCCTCACTCATCTCGGAGAAGATCCTCAGCGAGAAGGTCTTTTGAAAACTCCGTCACGTGTGGAAGCGATGTACGAGTTCCTGACAAAGGGATATCGGGAGGACCCTGAGAAAGTTCTGAAGAAAGCAATGTTCACGGAGCGGTACAGTGAAATGGTCATCGTGAAGGACATAGATTTCTTCAGCTTGTGCGAGCATCACCTTGTGCCGTTTTACGGGAAATGCCACATCGCCTATGTGCCTAATGGGAAAATCATCGGACTGAGTAAGATGCCCCGCATCGTTGAAGTGTTTGCGCGCCGTCTCCAGGTGCAGGAAAGGCTCACGCAGCAAATAGCTGAAACAATCTTTACGCATCTGAAGCCGATGGGGGTTGGCGTAGTCATGGAAGCGAGGCACCTGTGTATGATGATGAGAGGAGTGGAGCAGCATGATTCCGTGGCCACGACGAGTGCCATGCTCGGGTCCTTCAGAGACGATGTAAAAACCCGAAGTGAATTTCTCACCCTGATCCAGCACAAGTTGGGAACCTGAGTATCATGAACAATGCAAGGAATGTCTGGATCACCGGCGCGAGCTCGGGACTTGGTCGTGCGTTGGCTCAGGAGTTCGTCAAGCATGGGGATACGGTCATCGCGACGGCACGAGGCAAGGAGAAGCTTCAGACTCTCCGGGGGGAGTTTGCCGAAGGGTCGGGCAGGTGTATCGTTCGCGAGTGCGATCTACGAAGCGATAATCAGGTCGCTGCCACAGTGACGTGGGCTCTCTCTGAGGTTGGCAGCCTCGATATCTTGATTAACAATGCCGGCGTAACGTATTTCAAGAATTTCGAAAGCACGACTATCGAGGAGTTTGACGAGGTGGTGGGCACAAATCTCCGGGGTCTGTTCTTGACGACGAAGGGAACTCTGCCGTCGATGTTGCTGAAGGGGAGCGGAACGATCATCAACATTCTCTCCTATGCCGGCAGGACAGTCTACACGGGGTCATCTGCCTACGCCGCGTCGAAAGCGGGAGCAGCAGCGATGATGGATGTCCTTCGGGCAGAGACCAGGCAGAAGGGGATAAAGATCGTGAATGTGTATCCGGGCGCCGTCCTCACGCCGATCTGGCACGCGAAGCATCGCGAGCGGTACAGCGAGCGGATGATGAAGCCGGAGGAAGTCGCAACGGTTGTTTACGAGATCAGTTGTCAGCCTGCCGGCATGATGACCGAAGAGGTTGTTCTGCGGCCGCAGGGTGGAGACTTGCAGGTATGAAGATCGAAGGAGCAGTTGCTCTGGTAACAGGTGCAGGCCGGGGAATCGGCAAGGCCATCGCGCTCACGTTGGCCCACCATGGTGCGGCGGTAGTTTTGACAGCGCGGACCATGAACGAGTTGGAAAGCGTCAAGACGGAAATCGAGCTGGCAGGAGGTAAGGCCCACGCTGTGCTCGCTGACATCACAGATGCTGAGAACGTCCGGCAACTTTTCAGTGAAATAAGTGCGAAGTACCATCGTCTCGACATTTTGGTCAACAACGCCGGCATTGGGAAATTCGCGCCGGTGCGTGACATGCCTCTAGGCGACTTCGAGGCCATGTGGGCTCTGAATGTCAGGGCTGTTTTTGATTGCACAAAGCAAGCACTTCCGGTCATGGAGTCGCAACGGCAGGGTGCAATCGTGAATGTGGCTTCCCTGGCTGGTAAGAACTCGTTTGTCGGAGGAGCTGGTTATTCTGCAACGAAATGGGCTCTCATCGGTTTCGCGAGGTCGCTCATGCTCGAAGTGCGCGAACACAACATCAAGGTCATTACTATTTGTCCAGGTTCTGTCGATACGTCATTTTCATCCACCACCACGGACCCCAAGAGGTCGGAGAAAATCCTTCACCCGCAGGACATCGCGGACACTGTTCTGGCAGCTCTCATAATGCCTGATCGCGCGATGGTCAGCGAGATTGATATCCGGCCCACCAACCCCAAGTAACTTGCTACGAAGTACGAAAGCAGGCTGCTCAGTTCAAGCGGCGATGCCCCAGCCGGCCAAACCTGCGGCCGGCAGCAGTGAAATTCTTGTTATGCCGCCGCGTGCGCGCCTCGATAGATTGTTTTCCCGATAGCGCAGCTAGGTTCTTCTGCGAGACCTCTGACAGATGCTCGATGCGTTGGTCTGTGAGAGACGATCAGTGCGGCTGGCCGGTCAGCTTGCAATCCAGAGCTCAGTTTGATATATTGGAGTTGAAATGCTCAACGTGCGATTGATCCGCGCAATACTTCTCTTTCTGCTCGTACTCTCCATCGTCGGCCTGACCGGTTGTTCCGTGTTCAGCACGGTAGGTGGGTGGATCTCCCAGGGCTACGAAAACACCGTGGCGTATTTCAACGCCTATTACAACGCCAAAAGGCTGTTCGACGATGCCGAGGCGGAGGTTCTGGCTGCAGAGGTCGCGGCGAAAGGAAAAGCGGCTCAGCCGGGGGTCATCGCGCCGATCGCCGTGCCGAAGCAGAAATTCACGACAGTCATCGACAAATGCTCCAATATCCTGGCGTTCTCTCCCTCCAGCAATGTGGTTGACGATGCGCTCTTCCTGATCGGAAAATCCTTTTTCTACATGGAAGATTATGTGAAAGCAGAGAGGAAATTCACAGAGCTGGTTGCCCGGTATCCGAACGGCCCCCTGGCTCTTGATGGAGAACTCTGGCTCCTGAAGACCTTGCAGCACCTCAACCGATTCGACGACGCAACGGGTGTGGGCCAAAACCTCGTGGAGGCGGCCTCTGCCGCGGGCGAGAATGAAATTGCGGCGGACGCGCTCTCGACACTGGGGGATATTGCCGCAGCACGTGCGAAAAACGATTTGGCGTTGGAGGAGTACCACAAGGCCGTCGCGCAATCTGACGACGACAAAAAGAAGGCCGAATTTGTTCTCAAATCAGCAGACCTGTATTTCGCACTCGAGGAGTATGAGAAGGCCGCAGGCGCATATCTTGATATAGCGAGTTATTCCCCCTCCGATTACTCATCCTACTACAGCCAGCTTCAGGCAGCGGTATGCTATCGGTCGATGAGGGACTACGACCGTGCTCTCACAATCCTCGCGACCATGGAATCTGATTATCGCTATTTCGACTATCGAGGAGCAATTCGGCTTGAGAGGGCAGAGACTTTCTCGCAGTCGGGGAAACTTGGAGAGGCGGTGGTCGCTTACAAACTTGTCGATTCTCTCTACAACCGGACTGAGGTGGGGGCGAGGGGGGCCTTCAGACTCGGAGATCTCCTGCAGTACGAACTGGGTGATTACGCCGGCGCCAAACTGGCTTATAGCCGAGCCTCATCAGCCGGACCTCCGGATGCAATCGCGGCCGCTCAGAAAATTTCATCCGCGCTCGACCGCTATTTTGCTCTTTGGCGGGAATATTCCAAAGCTGACAGCGTGCTGTCGATCTATGACATCGACAGTCTTTGGATCGCCCGTGATTCAACAGGTGCTCCGCTGTTGGCGGAGAGGGTGCCCGACACCGCGAGGGCGATGAATGTTGTTTCGAAAACAGACACCGGCAAACAGAAGCCGGATACTTCGCTGTCTTCGATAGTCCGCGGTGCCGTTCCGGCCGAGTCAAAGGGGGGATACCGGCTTCTCACGAGACCTGATCGTGCGACTCTCGCAGCATCGAGGGCTTTGTCGTCCTATCAACTCGGAGAATTGTTCCATTCAGATCTCGATGCACCAGATTCCACATACTTCTGGCTCAACAGGGCACTCCACTTCGAGCTTGACAGCGTGAAAGCCCCTCGGGCCTTGTATCTCATGGCTGGGATAGCTCATGCAGACTCCTTGAAACGCTTTGGCGATCCGAGGGACCTGTATCGCTTCATCGTGGCGAGGTATCCAAAATCGACCCTTGCTGAGGAATCGAGAGTGGCGCTCGGATTTCCTCCGACGATCAAGACGGCCATTCTGGCACGAGAGCGATTCTTCGTCGCGGAGTCATTATCTCTTTCTGGTCGTTATCAGAGTGCGCTGGATTCTTTGTCAGCATTGGTGAAGGATGCCTCGGACACTACGCTTGTCCCGAAAAGCCTTTACACGATGGCATGGATCTACGAGCACGATCTCAAGAAGCCGGATAGCGCTCTGGCGCGGTACAGGATGTTGGCGACCCGGTACGCTTCCACCGTCTACGGTGCAGCGGCAATTCGCAGGATTCCCCCACCGCCTGAGCCTCCGCCGCCTGACTCCACCAAGGGCAAGGGGGCCGGAAGCGCAAAGGGGAAACCGCCCAATGGCGCACCGTCATCAGCGGACTCGACTCTCAAGGCTGCAGCGAGTTCGTCGGTGAAAGTACTTTCGGACACCGCGGCGCTGAATCCGTCTCCGAGAAGCATGGTTCCCGATTCGACGGGATTGAGCACGGTCCTTCGGAAGGCTCCAGGCGACACGACGAAAAAGAAACTCGACGTCGATGAACTCATGAGAACACCTGCACCGCGCGATTCAACCCGCTCGAGGCGCGCCAAAGAAACTCGGGAGAAGCAATGATTGAACAGGGGCGTCACATCGCGCAGGCCCTCATCCCGATCGTCGAACACAGGGATGCCGCCGAAGGAATCTTCCTTGTCCGGCTTCGTTCGAAACATCTTTCGGAGTTTGCTGAACCGGGTCAGTTCGTGAACATTCGATGCGGAGATGGGTGTCTGCCGCTGCTCCGCCGACCGTTCAGTATTTCGAGGGTGGAAGGTGATTCTATCGAGCTGATGTTCAATGTCGTTGGTCAGGGGACCCGGATGCTCGCGTCACGAAAAGTGGGCGACCGCGTCGATGTTCTCGGTCCGCTCGGCAAGCCTTTCAACACAAAAGGGGATTTCCGCACGGCATTGCTGGTGGGAGGGGGCCTCGGTGCTGCTCCGCTGCCGATCCTGACCGATAGACTGACGAGGGAGAACAAGCGTGTGATCAGCTTCCTCGGGGCCCGGTCGCGAACCCAACTCATGGACAAGTTTTTGCTCGATGTCCATGTCTCTACCGATGACGGGTCGCTGGGATACCACGGGACTGTCGTCGAATTGCTCAGAAATTCTCTGACGGAAATGCAGACTGAGAAGCCGAAGATTTTCGGGTGCGGTCCCACAAAGATGTTGAAAGCCCTGGCGGAGCTTGCAGACAAAGCAGGCATCGAATGTGAGCTCTCCCTTGAAGGCGACATGGCTTGCGGCATGGGAATCTGCCAGGGGTGTCCTGTGGAGCGAACAGACGGCAAGAAGAAATATTCGCTCGTCTGTGTTGAAGGTCCGACATTCAACAGTCACGACATTCTCTTGCGCTGAGCGATGAAAGAATCATTCATACTTCGCGGTGTCGAATTCAAAAACCGTGTGCTGGTGGCCTCCGGAACGTTCGGGTACGGCGATGAGCTCAAGGATGTGACGGATGCGAACGCGCTTGGAGGCATCTGTACAAAGTCACTCTCCTGGAAACCAAGGGACGGGAATCCACCGCGACGCATCGTCGAGACGCCAAGTGGGATGCTGAATTCGATCGGACTTGCCAATATCGGCGTGCACAGTTTCATTCAGGAAAAACTGCCATACCTCCGGACCCTTGATACTGTGATCATCGCGAATATCGCAGCCAGCTCCATTCAGGAATACTGTGATGTACTCACGCTCCTTGAAGGGCAGGACGGAGTCGATGGATACGAGATTAACATATCCTGTCCGAACGTCAGAGAGGGCGGACTCAACTTCGGCACGAATCGGGAGATGACGCGCGAGATAACCGCGAAGCTCCGCACACTCACTCAGAAACCCCTGATCATCAAGCTGACACCGAACGTGACGCATATTTCTGAATTCGCGCGTGCGGTGGAAGACGCTGGTGCCGACGCTGTATCCGTCATGAACACACTCATCGGCCTGGCGGTCGATATCTATGCCCGCAAACCAAAGCTCTCCACGATTACCGGTGGTCTCTCGGGACCAGCCATCAAACCTGTTGCGTTGGCAAAAGTGTATGAAGTGGCCCAAGCAGTGAAAATCCCCATCTTTGGCATCGGTGGAATCATGACCACTGAGGACGCGGTCGAGTTTCTCTTAGTTGGCGCCAGCGCGGTGCAAATCGGGACAGCGAATTTTGTCGATCCCTCCGCAGCGATGAAGGTCGCAGCCGGTCTGAAGGCATTCGCCGTGAAACAAGGATTGACGGATGTCGGGCAGCTTGTGGGTGCGATGGAATCGAACGTGAAAGTCTCCATACTTCAATCTTGGCTCTAAAACACTCGTCACCGTTGCTCACCTACGCCGAATCGCTCCGACTACTCTTCCAGCTTGAACGACTTGGGATGAAGTTTGGTCTGGAAGGAATCTCCCGGCTCCTGAAAGGCTTATCCGACCCGCAGGAGAAGTTCAGGACTGTGCATGTCGCCGGCACCAATGGCAAAGGATCAACGGCTTCGATGCTGGCTGCGATGCTCACGAGTGCAGGATATCGCACTGGACTCTACACATCTCCGCACCTGGTTCGATTTGAAGAGAGGATTCGAATCGACGGGAAGCCGATCTCCAAAGCAGCTGTTGCGAAGCTCACCAGCCGGCTGAGAAAGCCGATTCTGAAGAATCATCCAACGTTCTTTGAAGCGACGACGGCACTCGCTTTCGCGCATTTTGCGGATGAGGAGGTGGATATAGCAGTCGTCGAAGCTGGCCTCGGAGGGCGGCTCGATTCTACAAACGTCATCAAGCCGATCGTATCGATCATCACGAATGTAGGTCTCGATCACACTGAAATACTGGGCGACACAGTCGAGAAGATTGCATTCGAGAAAGCGGGGATAATCAAGCGTGGCAGACCGTGTATCACCGGGGTCCAGGATCCTGGCGCGCTCGCAGTCATCAAGCGTGCCGCCCGCGAGAAGAAATCACCATTGGTGGTGGCGACGGACTTCTCGGTGAAGGTGCGGTCGTCCGGACTTGAAGGGTCATCGATTGACTACAAGAGCAAAGATGTTGGACTCAGGAATCTCAAGCTCTCGCTGCCGGGCCGATACCAGCTCAACAATCTTGCGGTAGCCCTTTCGGCGGTCGAGGTCTTGAAGACATCCGCCGGGATCGATGTGCCGGAACTCGCTCTCCGTGCTGGACTCTCGAATGTTCAGGGATTGACAGGCCTTGCCGGCAGACTGACGCTCTTACAGGAGCAGCCCCGCGTGATTGCTGATGTTGCGCATAATCCCGATGCAGTGCGTAACCTGGTGCATTCGATGCGAGGGTTCAAGATTGAGAAACTGGTGACGGTTTTTGGAGTCCTGAAGGATAAGGACTACCTGCCGATGGTTCGCGATCTTGGCGGAGTATCTTCCGAAGTCATCGCGGTCGCGCCCCGGTCGGAGAGGGCGCGCTCTGCCAGCGATGTCGCCGCGGCTTTCCAGGGGGAGGGAAATCGGGTGCGGGCTGCTCTGAGTGTTGAAGAAGGAGTCAAGTTGGCATTGGGTCTGGCTGGCAATCGTGGAGCGATCCTCATCACGGGATCACATTACGTTGTCGGCGAGGCGATGT